>JGI26250J51715_1000396_pt1 | contig 14053 bp, 10 predicted proteins | sample SaaInlV_150m_DNA_4_FD_51715 | JGI IMG/M metagenome (IMG submission 51715) | reverse complement strand
TACTGAAGAGTTGCGTGGTGTGCTCGGAGTATTTCTACAAGAGACTCACTCTATAACAACTTTAGGTCTCAACTCTAACTCTTATATTCGTGGAGTTATGAATAAAGCGCTAGGTCCTGAGAAGGGGAATAGTTTAGTTGATCGCCTTATGTCGAATGATGGAGTCAATGGACTAGAGTCTTTGAAATGGATGGATGCGAACACTATTGCAGAGATGGTTAAAAAAGAGCATCCCCAGGTTATTGCTGTAGTGCTAGGCTTTTTAGAGTCAGAGCATGCTGCGGAAGTGATATCTGAACTACCAACCAGACTACAAACTGATGTCATAATAAGGCTATCCTCAGCAGAGGGTGTTCAGTCTGAGGCTCTGTTAGAGTTGAATAATATTTTGGATGATGCAGCGATCACATCTTCAGTTAGTTCTAGTGATATGGGTGGGGTAAAAACAGCAGCGGATATATTGAATCTGGTACAGGGCGGGGTAGATCAAGATATCCTCTCTGGGATCGATAAAATGTATCCAGATCTTAAGCAGCAGATCGAAGATCAGATGTTCGTGTTTGCTGATCTGGTTGATATTGATGATCGTGGTGTACAGACAATGTTGCGCGATATTCCAACTGAGAGATTGGTGCTTGCGCTTAAGGGTGCAGATGAAATTATTAAAGATAAGTTTGTTAGTAATATGTCTAAACGAGCAGCAGAGATGATGCTGGAAGATATGGAAGTTATGCCGCCAGTTAAACTTAGTGAAGTTGAAGATGCGCAGAAAGAGATCCTTGTTATTGTTAGAAAGCTGGCTGATGATGGAACAATAGCGTTAGGTGGTGCTGGTGGAGAGGAGTATGTATGATCCAGTGTAGTAGAAAAGTTGTATCGCTGATGAATAAGAGTCATAGTGAGTCGGTGACAGCATGGGAGGTTCCTGATATATCAGCTAATCTTGCTTTAGTGGTGGCTGAACCAAAACTTAGTAGAGAGGAGCAGATTTTTAATATAGCAAAAGAGGAGCTCTATGCAGAAAATTTCTCTGCAGGTCATGCTGAAGGGGTTGCCAAAGGTAGAGAGGAGGGGGAGCAGCTAGCGCAAACAGAGAGCAGGGAAGCTCTTAAACCAGTTGAAGAGCTGGTAGAAGCACTAAAGAATCCGTTAGAGAATCAGTTGTCTCAAGATGTTATAAACTCTATTGCGTTGTTGGTGACGAAAGTATCACAGCAGGTAATTCAAGGAGAGCTAACCGCAAAGCCAGAGAGAATTAGTGATGTGGTTAATGATCTTTTTACACATCTACCAATGACAGAAAGAGAAGTTCGACTTCGTATGCACCCTGATGATATGCATATTATTGAAAGAGGTGAAGGAGTTGCATCTACAACTATTAATTGGAGTGTTGAGGGTGATGCATCTATTACGCGAGGAGGTTGTTTAGTTGAGTCCCACACTTTTAGTGTTGATGCTACGGTTGAGAGCCGTATAGAGCACTCTCTGCAAAATGTTTTCGGAAAGAGTTATAAAGTAGATCAAGATATCACAAAAATTGACCAAGAGTCAACAGTTGAGGAGGAGTTAGGGGGGGATGTTAATAGTTCCGATAGTGATTTAACTAATGCTATAGATAGTAGTTCATAGATAGAAAATATGGAATATGGTGAAATAACTGCAGATAAGTTTGATCAGAAAGCAGTGTTGACAGATACGCTGGAGAGATTACAGCAGAGTGCTAATGTTGAACTGGAGCCGGAAGTCAAAGGTCGTCTTAAACGAATGGTGGGGTTGACCCTAGAAGCTGTTGGTTGCCGTGCACCACTTGGTGGGCGCTGTATGGTAGAGCTAGATGATGGGTCTAGTGCAGAGACAGAGGTTGTCGGGTTTCAGGATGAGAGTCTATTTTTAATGCCTGTCGGTGATATTCAAGGAATATCACCGGGAGCTCATGTAACCCCATCCAGTAGACAGTTCAAAATTCCAGTTGGAGATTCTCTTTTAGGAAGAGTAATTGATGGAGCTGGAAATCCTATGGATGGTAAAGGTCCTATAGATTCACAAGAACATAGAACGCTCAATGGTAAATCGGTAAATCCTCTAAGTCNCTCTCCTATTGATACTCCTTTAGATGTCGGAGTTAAAGCTATTAACTCGCTTTTAACTATTGGGAAAGGGCAGCGTATTGGACTATTTGCAGGCAGTGGTGTAGGCAAAAGTGTTCTTTTGGGGATGATGACTCAAGCAACAACTGCAGATGTGGTTGTGGTGGGGTTGATTGGAGAACGAGGACGAGAGGTGCAAGAATTTATCCAGAAAATATTGGGTGAAGAGGGTATGCGCAGAGCTGTGGTTATAGCTACTCCTGCAGATGACACACCTCTGATGCGAATGCATGGTGCAATGCTGACTCATACAGTAGCCGAATATTTTCGTGATCAAGGNAGAGATGTGCTGCTNCTTATGGACTCTCTAACTCGTTTTGCTCAGGCACAACGAGAGATTGGTCTCTCNGTTGGTGAACCTCCCACAACCAAAGGTTATCCACCATCTGTATTTGCAAAGCTTCCAAAGTTAGTGGAGCGTTCAGGTATAGGCGGAAATAATGGTGGCTCTATCACAGCATTCTATACGGTTTTAGTCGAGGGTGGTGATCATGATGAACCAATTGCAGATGCAGCTAGAGCTATCTTAGATGGGCATTTCGTACTTTCACGAGATATTGCCGCTTCAGGTCGTTTTCCAGCTATTGATATTGAAGCTTCAGTCAGTCGAGTAATGAATGATATTATCTCTCCAGAACACCTTAAAATAGCACAGCAGTTTAGAAAGATATACTCTCGTTTTAGTGAAAATGAAGATTTGATTAGTGTGGGTGCTTATCAGAAAGGAAGTGATCCTACTATTGATGAGGCAATAGAGTACTATCCACAAATGAATAACTTTTTACGCCAACAGCGCGGAGAGTCAGAAAGCCTAGAGCAGAGTATTCAAGGTCTATCTATTTTAATGCAAAATAGTTTTACTCCAGCAGTTATAGTTTAGTCTATTGAGTAGAGTTGTTATGGATAATAAAAATCAAACAGCTAGACTAGAGAGTGTGATAAATATCGCAGAGGAAGAGGAGAAAAAAGCTATCACTGCTCTTGCTAAATGTCGTGAAGAGTTACAGGGGCAGGAGAGGCAGTTAGACGACCTTAACTTATACCTTAAAGAGTATCAGGAAAATATGGTTAATCCTGACAGTTATGGGGATATCTCACAGGTTAGAAACCGATATGCATTTTTAAATAAACTGGATCTTGCTATCTCATCTCAACAAAGTCAGATCGAAGCTTGGCAAGAGCAGGAGAATATGTTACGTCAAGTGTGGATGGAAAAGAGAGTTCGTTGTCGGGCTCTGGCAAAGGCTAGCAGTAATCGTGAAGAGTTGTTTAAGCGAGAGCAGCGTAAAAAAGAGCAGAAAATGGTTGACGATATTAATAGTGGGCGTTCAGCTAGAGGCAAATAGTTACGTAGATAGTTTGGGTAGATAGTTGCTGTAATGTTTGGTACAGGTTTTGGCACAAGGTTTGCAGTATAGTATTCAGTTATCTTTTTTATTGAGGAAAATTGGATGGAAACAGACATTAATAGTAATTCAAACCCGTTGTTAACGCTTAACTCTTCTGGTAGAGCTCCTACTGTTTGCAGCTGTAAAGGTGCTCAACCTGTTGAGAATATAAGTGAAGATGATTCATTTTCTGCCTTGTTGCAGGATAAGATGGAGCCACCTTTACAGAGAGAGAGCGGTAATCGTGAGGGTGAAGGTAGAGGCAGTGAATTGCCACTAAGCGGCAAGAATGAGCAGTTGAGTAGCCTTGAGCATCCAAACAGTCATGAGCAATTGANAGATGTAGACTCTGAAACAGGTGATGATCTTTTACCGAAAGAGGAGTTATCTCAAGAATTAAATAGCTCAGAATTAGAGTCTAAATCAGAAGTGCAATCACCAGTCACGCTAGAATATAGTTCTGCAGCTAAAGATGAAGTAGTACTAGATCAGTTTAAAGTAGATAGTTCTCANCTAGGTTATGAGGCTGGTGAAATTAGTAAGCAGCTTAGTGAAATAAGAGATAGAGNCGATGGTGCAGATCTACCGTTTCTATCGCGTATGGAACTTCATAAAAAAATTATAGAGCAAGGGGAGGTGGCAACCCCACCTCCACCTTCACTTCCAGCTAGCAAAGAGCAGTTAACCGACTTACAAAATAGAATGCTAGATGGTTTACCACTAGATGCCGTTGAGCAGCAGAGAAGAGAGCAGCTTAATAGAGATCTGCAGAGTGGTCAAGTCGAGNTCCAAGAGCGTATCTTAAATGGTCTACCGTTAGATGCTGTTGCACAGCCACAGCCACAGCCACAGCCACAGCCACTAAATGGTCTGCCATTAGATATTGCACAACCGCAGCTTAGAGGAGTTGATCTGCAAAGTATAAGATCAAGACCTCTTGAACAAGTTGAGTTAGAGGCAGAGGTAGATGCGGAGGTGGAGTTGGAGAGCGAAGCCGAACTTGATCTATTTGTGACGCGAAATTTAGGTAGGGATAAGCAGTCTCTAGATAAGCAGCACAATGGTAATTCGCCAGCAACAACTCAACAGTTAGGAAATCAATTAGCTACTAGTCAACAGCTTCCATTACAGACTATTAGTGAGCGAATGCAAGCTGGTTTCACTTTTGATTCTGCATTGACTAATGGTAATAGTTCAGTAGCGTCACTCAATGAGGTCACTCCATCCACTTTAACTACAGCTGGTCTTGATCCAACTACAGTATCTTCTCGCGCTGAAACATTGAAAGGGATGACTGTACCGCCACAGCAGAGTAAAAAGTGGGCANCTGAACTGGGGGAGAGAGTGTTGGTTATGTCGAGCAAGCGCTTGCAATCTGCAGAGATTCGTCTTAATCCACCAAATCTCGGCATACTAGAGGTTAAACTAACAATTAGTGGAGATCAGGCACAGCTTACTTTCCAGAGTGGGCATGCATCTGTACGAGACTCTCTAGAGTCATCAATTCCCAAAATCAGAGAGATGTTAGAGCAGCAGGGGTTAAATCTATCTGATGTAAATGTTGGGAAACGGGGGCAGAATAGTGCAAATGATAGAGGTGGATCGAATGGAGCTTCTAGACAGCAAGGTCTTGCTGGTGATGACTCTGTAGATGACGAGGTAATATCAATTTCTGAAATGGCTGTAGGACGCATGGGTTTAGTTGACTACTATGTTTAATTGATCGCCTAGAGTACCTTTAGTCTGCTATAATTACTCGTTATGCAGATAATAGCTATAGCCGCTGGAGGTGCTGTTGGTGCTGTAATGCGCTACATACTATCCAATGCAATATACAGTTGGTTGGGAAGAGGGTTTCCGTGGGGAACTCTGACCGTAAATACGGTGGGATCCTTACTTATGGGGCTGTTATTTGTATTGTTGACTGAGCGTTTAGCATTAGGGCCGCAATGGCGCGCCTTTCTGGTAATCGGAATGCTTGGTGCATTTACTACATTTTCTACTTTCTCAATGGAGACTCTAAACTTAATAGAGTCAGGAGAGCTGTTGCGTGCAATGTTGAATATGGTTGGTAGTGTGGTTATATGTGTTGGAGCTGCCTGGTTAGGGGTTATTATTGGACGAATGTCATANGTTTATTAGTTTTGAAATTTTAAAATAAGGGTAATATGTTAGATCCAAAAAAGATAAGAGATGATTTGGTTGGAGTTGAATCAGAGTTAGTGCGTAGAGGATTTGCGTTAGATAGTGCTTCCTTGAAAAAGTTAGAGATGCGTAGAAAAGAGAGTCAAGTTAATACTGAAGAGCTCCAGAGTCGACGGAATAGTATCTCTAAACAGATTGGGAAGAGTAAGGCTGCTGGTGAAGATATTGCACCACTTCTAGCTGAGGTATCTCAGATTAAGGGTGATTTAGAGTCAGCCGAGGAGGATCTAACTAATATTCAGCAGGAGATTAGTAAGATAGTGATGAGTATTCCAAATATACCTCACGAAACTACTCCTGATGGAAAGGGGGAGGATGAGAATGTAGAGATACGGCGCTGGGGTGAGCCACAAGAATTTGGTTTTGAAGTTAAAGATCATGTGGATATTGGTGAGAATTTAAGAGGGATGGATTTTAAGGTAGCAGCTAAAATTACAGGGTCTCGCTTTGTAGTGTTACAGGGAGGGATTGCCCGTCTTCATCGTGCGCTAACCCAATTTATGTTAGATGTTCATACTCAAGAACATGGATACCTNGAGAGTTATGTGCCATATGTGGTNAATGCTGATAGTCTCCACGGCACAGGACAGCTTCCAAAGTTTAAGGAGGATCTCTTCTCGTTAGGTACTGCAGGGGTTCCAGAAGAGGAGCAGGCTAAAGATTTTTATCTTATCCCAACTGCGGAGGTTCCAGTCACTAATATCTTTCGTGATGAAATTGTCTCTGTAGATGACCTTCCAATTAAGCGCGTTGCTCATACTCCATGCTTTCGTAGTGAAGCGGGCTCTTATGGCAGAGATGCTAGAGGGATGATTCGTCAACATCAATTTGAGAAAGTGGAGTTGGTACAGGCAGTTCATCCTGACGACTCTTACGCTGCATTGGAAGAGTTGACAAAAAATGCGGAGACTATTCTGCAAAAATTAGAGCTTCCATATAGAGTAATGGCGCTATGTGCTGGTGATATAGGTTTCTCTTCAGCTAAAACTTATGATTTAGAGGTTTGGTTACCAGGACAGAGTGCCTATCGTGAAATATCATCCTGTAGTAACTTTGAGGATTTTCAAGCTCGTCGAATGCAAGCTCGTTGGCGCAATCCAGAGACAGGAAAACCAGAACTTCTGCATACTATAAATGGCTCAGGTTTAGCCGTTGGCAGGACTCTGGTTGCGGTTTTGGAAAATTATCAACAGGAGAATGGCTCAATAACTGTTCCCGAAGTACTCCGCAACTATATGGGTTGCGAGAGTATAGATACATAAATATATAAAACATTAAGAGAGTGTAGGAGTAATAGATATGAATTTTTTACCAATATTTGTAGATCTTCGTAGCCGTAGCTGCCTAATGGTTGGAGGTGGTGAAGTTGCAGCGCGTAAAGTTGAATTGTTAATACGAGCTGGGGCAAGTGTAGAAGTTGTCTCCCCAAAGTTGGGTGATAGTTTAAATAGATTGAATAAAGAGTATAGTCAGATAGAGTGGATAGAGAGTGAGTTCGTGAACTCGCATATTAATAAGCAGCAGTTGATCTATGCGGCTACAGATAACAGTGTGGTTAATAGAGAAGTGTCAGAGTTGGCACAACAACATAATATTCCAGTAAATGTAGTTGATGCTCCAGAACTATGTACTTTTATTACCCCATCAATTATTGACCGCTCACCAGTAGTTGCGGCAATATCTACAGGCGGTTCATCACCAGTGTTAGCTCGTTTGATTCGTTCTCAGTTGGAGACAATGATCCCATCTGCGTATGGACGTTTAGCACAACTAGCTTCTCGCTTCCGCCTTAAAGTTCAGGAGAAGATAAAGCCAGAGCAGCGCCGAATATTTTGGGAGAAGATGCTTCAAGGACCAATTGCTGAAATGGTATTTTCTGGCAGGGAGGGTGAGGCTGAAAAATCAATGCAAGATATGATTGAGCACTGTTCTAACAAACATAGCGGTAGAACTAGCGGAAAAGACAATATTCTTAATCAAGGTGAAGTGTATCTGGTTGGTGGCGGTCCTGGAGACCCTGATCTATTAACTTTTAGGGCGTTGCGTCTAATGCAGCAGGCAGATGTGGTAGTTTATGATAGATTGATATCACCGGCAGTGTTAGATTTAGTACGGCGCGATGCGGAGCAGATCTATGTTGGTAAAGAGAGTAGTAACCACTCTGTACCACAGAGTGAGATTAATCAACTTCTTGCTAAGTTGGCAGAGCAGGGTAAGCGGGTGTTGCGTCTAAAAGGTGGGGATCCATTTATCTTTGGTAGAGGTGGAGAAGAGATAGAGTTATTAGCAGAGAGAGGGATTTCATTCCAGATAGTTCCAGGTATAACTGCAGCATCGGGTATATCATCGTATGCTGGAATTCCACTGACCCATCGTGATCATGCGCAGTCAGTAACTTTTGCAACAGGTCATCTAAAAGATAACAGTTCAAATTTAAACTGGGCAGCTCTTGCTCAGCCAGGACAGACTATTGTGTTTTATATGGGATTGAAAGGANTTAAGACTATCTCTGCAAAATTGATTGAGCACGGAATGGATCCATTAACTCCAGCAGCTCTAGTACAGAAAGGGACAACCCCAGATCAGAAAGAGTATATAGGTTCGTTAGTAACTCTTCCTGAAATAGTAGCAGAGTCGCAAATTAAACCACCAACTTTAATCATAATAGGTAGTGTGGTTACCCTTCATGATAGACTTAATTGGTTTGATCCAGAACAGAATCAAGGTAGTAAGCCTAGAGTATTTTAAGGGAGATCTTAACTGTGACAAAAGAAGAGAGTTCTAAATTATCAATCCCTACCATACCTGATGAGTATTTCGTAGCAGCACTGCGCTTAATTGGAATGGCAAGTTTGAATGGAGCGTATCATGCTTCAGAATTTAAAAAAGTTGGGGAGGTCTATGATCTATTAAGCTCTCTTCTGGAGGTGTATGCAGATAGTAGTAAGGCTGATGCTTCATCTTTGGTCTCTGAGGATGATGTCGATGATAAAAATGAGCCGCCACTCTTGACTATAGAACATCTATTTACTATCGAAGTTGCGGTCTCTTTTGCCTTGAAACGAGATAAGTTGGATGAGCAGAAAGAGCTTGCGGAAGCGGTTTACTCCGGCTTTAAAGAGCACAATGATGCACTAAGAGAGTCAGGAACAATTTCTGAAAACCCGAATAGGTAGTGTATATAGAATGAACCGAATAACTCATATAATACTCTGGGCAATGGCTATATTTATTGCCCTTTTAATGTTTTTTATTATTGTGATTAGTAATCCAATGCAGATACAGAGTGAACAAGCTAGTTCACTAGCTGTTAATCCAGCTGTTAATTCCCCACCTTTACAGGATAAATAATTATGCCAAAATATCGTTCACACACTACAACTCATGGCCGTAATATGGCGGGAGCCCGTGCTTTATGGCGAGCAACAGGTATGACTAATGATGATTTTGAAAAACCAATTATTGCAGTTGCTAACTCCTTTACCCAGTTTGTACCAGGACATGTTCACCTTAAAGATATGGGGCAGTTGGTAGCGCGTGAGATTGAGAAGGCTGGAGGTGTTGCCAAAGAGTTTAATACTATTGCGATAGATGATGGTATTGCGATGGGGCATGATGGTATGCTCTATAGTCTCCCTTCTCGAGAAATTATTGCAGACTCTGTTGAGTATATGGTTAATGCCCACTGTGCTGATGCGCTAGTCTGTATCTCTAATTGCGATAAAATAACTCCTGGAATGTTGAATGCATCACTGCGTTTGAATATACCTGTGATTTTTGTCTCAGGTGGACCGATGGAGTCAGGTAAAACTGTATTGCAAGGGAAAGAAGTTCATCTTGATCTAGTTGATCCGATGATTGCAGCTGGAGATGATAAGGTCTCTGATGAAGATGTACTAGAGATGGAACGATCAGCGTGCCCAACCTGCGGATCATGTTCTGGAATGTTTACCGCTAACTCTATGAACTGTCTCACGGAGGCGTTAGGTCTTTCTCTGCCTGGAAACGGTACTATGCTTGCAACGCATGCAGATCGTGAGGAGCTATTTTTAGAGGCTGGTAGAACTATTGTCTCTTTAGCACGTCGTTATTATGAAGAGGATGATGACTCAGTACTTCCTCGTTCTATAGCCACATTTAAATCATTTGAGAATGCGATGGCATTAGATATAGCTATGGGCGGATCTACCAATACAGTACTCCATCTCTTGGCGGCAGCAGAAGAGGCTGAGGTTAACTTTACTATGGAGGATATGGATCGGATGTCACGTAAAGTTCCACATATATGTAAAGTTGCNCCATCTACTCCTGACTACCATATGGAAGATGTACATCGTGCTGGAGGTGTTATGGCTATCCTAGGAGAGCTTGAACGGCAAGGTTTGATTCATCCATTGCAGGGTACAGTTCACTCTAAAACTATTGGAGAGGCTTTGAATAAGTGGGATATTTTTCACACTAAAGATAGNGCAGTAGAGAAATTTTATCTTGCGGCACCTGGTAATGTGCCAACTCAAGTAGCATTTAGTCAAGAGAAAAGATATGAGAGTCTGGACCGAGATCGTAGTAGTGGCTGTATTCGTGATGGTGCAAATGCTTTTAGTCAAGATGGTGGACTTGCGGTGCTGTATGGTAATATAGCGCAAGATGGGTGTATTGTTAAGACTGCAGGTGTAGATAAAGCTAGTCTTGATTTTAGCGGAAGAGCAAGAGTCTTTGAGAGTCAAGANAGTACAGTGGATGCTATTTTAAATGATAAGATAAAGGCTGGTGATGTGGTTGTGATTAGGTACGAGGGGCCGCGTGGAGGTCCTGGTATGCAGGAGATGCTCTATCCAACCAGTTACCTCAAATCTAAAGGGCTTGGCAAAGAGTGTGCATTGATAACGGATGGCAGATTTTCTGGTGGAACTTCTGGGCTATCTATAGGTCACGCCTCACCAGAGGCGGCAGAGGGCGGAGCTATAGGGCTAGTTGAAGAGGGTGATACTATTGAGATCAGTATCCCAAATCGATCAATTCACCTTGCTGTAGATGAAGTAGAGCTGATAAAACGGCGTAAAGCAATGGATGAGTTGGGTGTTAAAAGCTGGAAGCCTGTAGATAGAGAGCGTAATGTCTCTGTAGCACTTCGAGCTTATGCAGCGATGACTACCAGCGCAGCGCGTGGGGCGGTGCGTGATGTTAGCCAACTATAGTTTTTAGGATATCGCTATACTCTAGTATGAGTAGTTCTGTTACTGCGTCCACTACCTCTTTTTGAGAGGTAGAATCCAGTAAGNAATGAGATTATAACTACAAATGAACCGCTCATAAACCAGTCACGATCCTTACGATCTTGTAGAGCAATATTCTCTTGGGTCAGAGTTTTTAATTCACGGTCTTGAGCTCTTATTTTGTTCTGCAGCTTTGTGTCTCTTTCCTTATTTTTTAGTGCATCTTTACTTATTTCACGGATTGCCTCAATCTCTTTTACTGACAAGCGACTAGACTCTATAAGATCTCTAATTTTTGCATTTAANACTCTCATCTCTTGCTGCATAGCACTGTTCTCTCCTTTGACTCTCTCTAGCTCTAATGCTCCCTTTATATCTAAAGCTCTATTTCCTGAGTTATCTTCTGGTGCTGATATCGCTTCAGGAAATGGTGAGGTGGAAGTTAGNTAGCGTTTAGGGATCCAACCACTAAGGTTTGACTTTGTGGTTATGTAGCTAAACATCCCCTCACTCNTTTCTGTAAGAGTAACAGTTTCGCCAACTTTTAGAAGTTGAACTATTTTACTATTTTTTGGATCTGGTTTATCTCGTAGTGGAATTGGAACACCAGAGATATATTTACTACTTACATCTGTTTCTGCACTGATAGCTAGCCCAGTTATAATGTTTAATCCAATTAATAGTAATATAGTTCTCATAGCTCTGCAATCTTCTCTTTTTGACTTTGAAGCTGTTGCTGACGATTNATGCTATTTGTGAGTTTATCTCGTTCTTTATCAANCACCGCAGTTGGCGCACGATCTACAAAGTTGGCATTATTGAGCTTTCCTTCGAGACGAGATATTTCAGTTTTAACCTTTTCAATTTCACGACTTAAACGGCTAATCTCTGCCTCTTTATCGATCAATCCTCCAATAGGGATTAATATTTTCATATTACCAACTAGAGCAGTAGCTGATTCTGGAGTATTAGCTGTTGGCTCGATAATTTCAAGAGACTCTAGTTTTGCAAGTGAGTTTATGGTTTTACTGTGAGTAGCTAAGCGTTGTTGATCAAGTTCTGAACTGCCTTGAATAAGCGCAGAGAGAGCTTTTCCAGGAGGGATATCCATCTCTCCACGAATGCTTCTGATTCCAAGGATAAACTCCTGTATCCACTCCATCTCCTCCTCCGCATTTGTATCAATTTTAGTTTGATCAGATGTAGGGTATGGCTCTAACATTATGCTCTGCTCTGTGGNATTTTCATCAACATTTTTACCGGNAAGCGGAGCGATGCGTTGCCAGATCTCTTCACTTATGAATGGCATAATTGGATGTGCAAGACGAAGTAGAGTCTCTAAAACTCGAACTAAGGTGCGGCGTGTTCCGCGTAGTGCAGCCGCACTACTCTGTTCGTTATAGAGTACAGGCTTTGATAGCTCTAGATACCAGTCACAATAGTTGTTCCAAGTGAAATCATAGATTGCGTTAGCTGCACGGTCGAGACGGTAGTCCCCAAAGGCCCGCTCAACCTCATTTTCAGTCTCTTGGAGGCGGCTTATAATCCAACGATCAGCAATTGATAGTTCAATTGCTAAACTTTCATCAGTTCCACAATCTTGCTCTTCAGTATTCATTAAGACATAACGAGCCGCATTCCAGATCTTATTGCAGAAGTTTCTATACCCTTCAATCCTTCCTAGATCAAAATTAATATCTCGACCATTAGAAGCAAGTGCTGCAAAAGTAAAACGAAGTGCATCTGTACCATAAGAAGATATTCCATCTGGAAAATCTTGACGGGTAGCCTTCTCAATTTTCTCCCGCATCTGTGGCTGCATTAGTCCAGTGGTTCTTTTATTGACCAGCTCTTCTAGTTCAATTCCATCTATTAGGTCGATAGGGTCGAGTACATTACCTTTTGATTTAGACATCTTTTGACCATGTGAGTCGCGCACTAATCCATGAATGTATATCTCTTTGAAGGGTACATCATCCATAAATTTAAGCCCCATCATAACCATGCGGGCTACCCAAAAGAATATAATGTCAAAACCAGTAATTAGTACACTAGTTGGATAGAATGTACTAAGTTCTGGGCTTTTCTCTGGCCAGCCGAGGGTGGAAAATGGCCATAGTGCAGATGAAAACCAGGTATCTAAAACATCTTCGTCTTGGCGCAGTTCTATATCATTATTCAGAGAGTGTTTCTCGCGCACCTCTTTCTCATTGCGTCCAACGAAGATGTTGTTGTCATTGTCATACCAAGCAGGGATGCGATGTCCCCACCATATCTGGCGACTAATACACCAATCTTCAATATTGTTCATCCACTCAAAATAGGTCTTTTCCCAGTTTTGTGGAACAAATTTAATCTTTCCGCTTTTAACGGCATCTATAGCAGGTTCAGCTAGGGGAGCAGTTTTTACATACCACTGGTCGGTTAGGTATGGCTCAACTACAGAGTGGGAACGATCACCTCGTGGCACCATCAACTTATGTGGTTCAATCTTATCCATAAGATCTAACTCTTCTAGATCCTTGATGATCTGCTTGCGTGCTACGAAGCGCTCCATGCCACGGTATGGCTTAGGCATCTCATCGTTGATCTCTGCATTAATAGTTAGGACATTAATTATTTTTAGGTTGTGGCGTTTTCCCATCTCGTAGTCGTTAAAATCATGGGCTGGAGTTATCTTTACACAACCAGTTCCAAATTCAGGATCTACATAATCATCGGCTATAATCGGTATAGTGCGTTCAGTTAGGGGGAGTAAGATCTCTTTACCAATAAGATCGGTGTAGCGCTCATCATCTGGATGTACGGCTACAGCACTATCTCCTAACATAGTTTCTGGTCTTGTAGTGGCTACTACTAGATGACCGCTACCATCAGCAAGTGGATAGCGCATATGCCAGAGGGAGCCACTCTCTTCTGTAGAGATAACTTCTAAATCAGATAGAGCTGTGTGGAGCACAGGATCCCAGTTAACAAGGCGTTTGCCACGATAGATTAATCCCTCTTCATGGAGGCGTACAAAAACTTCAGCGACTGCATCTGATAATCCATCATCCATGGTGAAACGCTCCCTATCCCAGGCTAGCGAAGATCCCAT
>JGI26250J51715_1000387_pt1 | contig 14143 bp, 10 predicted proteins | sample SaaInlV_150m_DNA_4_FD_51715 | JGI IMG/M metagenome (IMG submission 51715) | reverse complement strand
TGCTACTAGATGTAATGGTACCTCCAGCAGATATATTTTGCGTGCTGGTGTTACCACTAGATATTATATCCACACACGTAATATCNTTAACGCTAGTATCACCCGACGCATTTCTATACATTATAGTATTGCTATTAGCAGAAGCAGTTGCATTTGACGAAACCGTAAAGGCTCCACCGATAGCAGATACCGAACCGCTGATACCATTACCACTAGTGTTAGCCGATGATACAAAATTAGTATTGATAGAAGCATTTAAAGTTGCACTGTTTAAATTGGTAATATCAGCACTTCCTGATAAATCACCGCCTAATGATAATGTAAAATCATCAACATCAAAGTTTAATNTGGCGGTTGGAGTATCAAATGAAACGCTGATACCGTTTTCAGTGTTTGAACCATTAACCATGTCAGCAATTTGTCCTGCAANAAATGAATCTGATGCAATTGTTGATGCTATTTCATTAGTTTTAATTCTCCACTCATCAAAAGTGTCTGATTGTAATACTGTTATTGCCATATTATTTCTCTAATAATTGTTTTAAAAGACTTTTAATATCAGACATATCTGATTCTAAATTAGTTAGTCTATCTTTATCGTGTTGTACTCTATGCCTAGCTTCCCTCGAGATTTGAGCTCCGCTCTTATTCATATTTATAATAGCGCCGCTATTAGTATCTCTAAACAGGCTGTTGTTATCTTCTACCTGTAACTTCATTATACCGCTAAAGCAATTGCTCTCAACTTCTTAACACTTGGAATCTTTGAAGTGCTTTGTGATTTAAATACAATCTTGATAGCAAATGTAGTAAACGCTGCAGGGTTAGCTGTAAATTCTACTTCTTTAAAATCTAATTGATCATCAGAATATGGAACAGCTGAGTTTATTTGCACCCAATTCAAATCATCAAATCCTTCTAACAATGTAGATGACTTATAGTAAACTTCAATGTCTGTGTATGATGGTCTATTACAATCTAAGAATATCTTAAGTTGGTTTGAACTTTCTTCTAATTCAACAATCTTAGTTACGTATTTAGCAAGAGCAGAACCTGCAACTGCGTGGGTCTCATCTTGATAATCTTCAATAACATCATAACCAGCACTTGCTGTGTTGGCGGGGTTATTAATTCTATTTGAAATAGTATATACTGATGATCTCTCTGTATCGATGATAGGACTTAAGTTATCTTTATTAGAGGAGAATATACCTTTAATGAATATTGAAGAATCAATTGCATTATCGATGCTATTGGTTTCTGATAAAATAGACTTAGGTGTTGGTGCTTCATAATTAGCATTAACAATCACTGGCTCATACGTTGGTAATAGTGTGTATGAACCATCAGCATTAGCATCGGTTGTTCTGATCTTCCAATACATTGCTGTGTTTGGTAATGTGATAGATTGGACATAAGGATAAACTGTATTCCAAGCTTGATTTTCTTGAGCTTGAATTAAAGATCCACCATCAATACCAGTGCTGGTCGCTTGAGATGTAGTAGTGATCTTATATGTATCACGTTCAATATCAGATACAACAAACCCAGAAACATCATTAATCTCAGATGATGGGATACCATTAACTTCAATAGCATCTTCATATACAACTTTATCACCTAACGTAAACCCGTGATTTTTATGAGTAACCAATACAACATTTGAATTGTCTGTAGTTGTAAATGGGTCAACCGGTAAATATCTCTTAGGAACAACTTCATTTTTAAGAATAACATCGAAAGAACCTGATATATCAAACTTAGCTCTGTTTAAAACAAACATTAAGTCTTTGTTCTGATCAGGTGTCCATGTAGAAGCATTCTGTGATTTAAACATAACACCGTTGTACGGTTGTTTAGAGATCATATTACCATTTTCGTCGAATTGACCAATCTCAGCATAATTAACTTTATACTCATTAGAGTTAGCTAAAATAACAAAACAGTATTCAATATTGTCTTGTAAGTATACTGGTGAATCAAAATTGAATGGTGTTGAAGTACCATCTACATTTACTGATGCAGCATTTATAGTAGTATCAGAGAAAGGAACAATCTTCTGTGTAGGAATACCTTGATCCATCTCTCTAATTTGTATTTGTACTGGAATGTCAGCATCTTTAGTGTCGAAGAATAATTCAAGAGAAGTAACAAATGCGCCGCCATTGGTATCAACCATGAACGATTGTGCTAAAGGATCAACCCATCTAACTGATGATGCTGATGAACTAAGTACTCTTGATTCTGACACGCTTGTACGTTGAATACGCGGTACACGTGTAGAGATAACCACATTCTCTTTAGTCTCAATAAGTCCTCTTGCAGAATAAGATGCTACCGCAAATGTGTTAGTATCGTTATCATCGTTAGTTGATGAATCGGTAAGTACAAATGTCTTATCACCTGTAGTAAAGTTTATAGAATTGTTATTAGGTAACCACAACTCACCTAATAGATATCCATTAGAATCTGTAGATAACGCTGTAGCACCATCTGGATGACTTGTTATAGTATTAATACCTGTTGCTGGTTGAGATGATGCCGGAGCGCCTGTTGCAATTTCTCTTACGTATGCTGAAACATCAACACCGTCTAAGAATGCATAAACCGTTGCGTTAGGTCTCATTCGAGTTGCTTCGAATCTAATAATTCTTGATCTAATAAACGGAGCAAAGTTAATTTCTACAACTCTATCACCTACATTTGTTCTAACAATTTCTGAAGAAACCGTTCTTAACACACCTGAACGAGACTGACCCGTTGTAGTTGTTGTGGTAGTATCAATACGTCTACCACGTCTACTCGATGTAGATGAACGACCAGACCAGTTAGTCTGCCATGAATTCCATATAGTACCAGTAGATATTGATTGATCAGCAATTGTTTTCATTGCATCAAATACACCGTCTTCATTAATAATAACTTGAGGGCGTCTATCAGTATCTTTCCATTCATCTGAACTAGGTGTTAACTTAACAGTACCACTCCAGTTAAATACATTAAATGGATTAACATTAATAGAACCAGAGAACTGTCTTTGTTCAATAAGAGCAACATGTTCGGTGATAGGTAATAATACTAAATCGCCATGCTTCTCAGCACCGGATGCAGCCGTGTCAAATACTAATGGAGTATTATTCTCATTGAATAAAGGTCTTAGCGAATTCTCATCACGATTAATACCTGCTCTATATTCTTCTGATGCAGTTCTACCTACAATAGTTGAAGTAAATGAATCAACTAAGAATCCCGACTTGAATCTTGGAATAGCTGTTACGTCATCTAAAATTTGTTTTGAATCGGCTTCTCTTTCTAGCAACGATAGAGATGTATAATACTCTAAAGTTGAAATACGATTTTCTAATTCACCAATATCTCTCATTGAATAACGTCTGTTATCAATGTATTGAATAGTGACCTCATCAGGATTCATAGTAAATGCTGGGATATATAAATGATATAATACCATTGCATCTTTAGGTGAAGATGGCTCTTGTGGTGCAAGACTTGATACGCCTTCAGTAACACCAAACTCACCATCTTTATCAATCCATACTTTATCAATACGATCTAAGTAGTATTGAATATCTGTTTGGAATGTAGTATTAGGTCTTGGACAATTAGAAAGTGAAGCACCCGTGCCAGTAAACTGATCACCGTTTGCATCATTCATTCTAGGTCTAAAGTCGATAGAACTTCTTAATTCTTTACCATTAAAGTCTGGAATTTCTTGATATGCTATTTGATTAGATGCAATACCAATTGGGTATGAGTCAACTGTAAAGAAGTCTCCACTGCCAACATGATCAAAGTATCTGTATGTAATAACAATGTCATTTACCACAGTATAAGTTGATGTAGCTTTAAGACTTAATGATGCTTGCCCATAATGTGTAGCTGTTTGACCATTATTAAATTCAAAATGATTAGTAACATCAATACCGTCTTCAACCACAGATACTAAATTTAATCCATCACAATGGTCTAGTGTAGTTGATGTTGTAAATCCAGATACGGTTTTAGTTGTGGTTTGTAATGTTTTAGTCTTATGGTTACCAGTTCTAGATACTGGAGCCATCAACTTAACATTAGAATAACTACCGAGTCCTGATATAGTTACAGACATTCCCGATAAACTAATCATACCCGATGTTAAGTTAATAAGTGTGCCTGTATCAGCGTCTTCTAAAATCCAATTAGAAGAATCAAATCCTTCGAAGCCTTCATTACTTATTGTATTGAAGGTTACTTCACCAGATCCGTCAGGTGAAACAGTACCCATATCTCTATTAGTCTCATATCGGTAATTCCAACCATCTGCATAACCAGGATCACCGTCTTCTAATGAGTTGGCTGTTTTAATCCGTGAGAATGGTAGTTTATATACAAGAGAATCTAATCCTAAGTTGTATGAAGATACTGTGCCTGTAAAGAATCCAGTCGACTCAAGTGTTGCTATGCTTGAAATATCTGCAGGGTGATCAAACACATGAACCCTATAAGTACCTGACCCCATATTTTCAAATGAGCGTACTCTTAATGTACCCACAGTTATTCCACCAGAAGTCTTTAAATCAACTTCACTAAAATCAGTAATGTCTGGAATACCAGTAACACTAGTTAAATCAATATAGTTTGATAATGGAAGAGAGGTAAATGATGATGTATATAATGCAGTGTCTTGTGCTTTATTGAAGTTAAGTGATGTAGTACCTAAAGTTTCAATCTCATAACCACGTACATAAGCCTTTGAAGGACCAATTGCTAAGGTTAGTTTAGTTAATTCTGTGGTGTGATCTTTAACATAAGATGCGAATGGGTTAACCGTATAGTTACCACTCTCATCAAAGGTTCTTCTCGCCATCGTGTCTTCAATGATTGAGTAGTCGGTTGTTCTTACATGTTTAGTAATAATACCATTTTCAAGTCGTACAAGTAATACAAAATTACCTGTTGAAGAATTGATCGCTTGTTTAATAAGGTTGGTCTTAATAGAATATCTATGAGCACCTGGTGCAGACTCATTAGGAGTCTCTTGTGCATTATCATTTAATGATATATCTTCTGCTGCACCAACAATAGCTTCGGTGATTTTAAGACCCACATCTGTAGTAATTTCTGAATTGTATTTGTCAAGTATGATAGTTTCGCTCTTAACAATAACGAAATTCTTCTTAATATAATATATACCATCGTCAATAGAGATAAGTGAACCGTAACCAATATGAGTTAAACCACCATCAACCACCGCTGATATAAGACCACCCACTTCTGCTATTAATGATCCAGCAACAAACTTGGACGAACCAGATGTGTAGTTAACAAAGATCGTTATAGGATCAGCGCCTTCAGCTTCTGCGGCATATACAACCTTAGCTCTAATATCACCAGCAGCGTTTGTAAATGTTTTACCTACAAGCTCAGCCGCATTAGATGCTGACGTAGTATCCAATTTAATATAATCAATCTTATTGTAAATAGATACGTGGCCAGGGATAACCATAGCACCATCTTTAAATACGTTATCTGAAATACCGGCAATCTGATTTGACAAGATTGATTGCATTTGAGTAAGCTCTCTGGCTTGTAATGCATGTCCTGGTCTAAACAGGATTCTATTATACTTTTCCTTTGGCGATAGCCCATCAATACTAGTAGGCTTTTCGAAATCATCCCAATACGGTTCAATATTAAATTTAACTGCCATTTTTATTCCTTAAAATTCAATTACTAATCTAATTGTTTCTATTTGATCTGGTCCACGATTAACAGGTTCTCTATTTTCAATAAATACCATCGAACCAGAACCATGCTTAACCTCTGGTAATGAAACAGAATCAATATCTTGTCCACCACTAGCAGCTGCTTCAGCTCTAACCACTTCAGAATTTTCAAATGGTGTATAACCAGTATCTTCATTTTGCAAATATCTAATTAACCAAGTGTTAGCTGTTGAATCATAAACCTTTTCTTCAACAACTCTACCTAATGCACCGCTATTAGATCCTTTAATAATATCATCAGCGCTATACGCGCCTGTGTATGTAGGACCTGGATCGGTAATCATAGTGTGTGTTGTATTATACATACTAGCTAATGCAACGACATCAGTGCTTTGATCAATAGGTTCTTTAACTAATAGAATCTGTCTAAAGTCATCAGCTGCTACGATAGCACCGGATTCTGTACCAGAGAATTTCTTATTAACACATGCATAGTGAGCACGTAAATCAACTCTAGGGTCGGCTCCGAATCCATTATCTGGACCGATGATAGCTCTTATTACCGCACCAGAACCACCGCCGCCAGAAATAACAATTGTTGCATGGCCATAATCTTGACCTGCAAAGTTTGTTTTAACCCTGACAGTATCAATTGAACCAGCAACATCAATTGTACATTCAACCTCACAACCTGTGCCATTGCCTTCAACTGTTAATGTCGGGATTGTTGTAAAGCCAGAGCCACCGTTTTCAATAACAACATTATATATTGCGCCGTTAACAGCATTCTCTTGGATACTCCATTGAGTTTGCAATGCAGTTTCTGCACCAGCACCAGGGTTACTTTCTAGTTTTAATACTGGGATAAAAGATTCTGTTAAGAATTTTGACCCATTAGATGTAGATACTGAATATAAGTATTTCCAAATATAACCATCATTAACTTCGTAGTTGATAATACCACTAACAGCACCAGTATCATCTGGAGATTTTACAGAATTACCCGGACCGTTTCTTAAACAAAGGTACACGTGATTATTATTAGTAATAACATAATAAGGTATACCAGCTTCTGGATCTAGGGTACGATCATCGTATGATTTATAATTATTGCCAGAAACCCACAGATGTCTAGGGCATGCTGAAATTGCATCATCCGCTTCTAACTTCTTTAATGCATACATATTTTCCCATGCATTATTAGTAGTATACTCATTCTCATTAGGAATTGGTGGAACCGTATCATCTGCCCACGGATTAGGACGACCTAACCCAAGATAATATGTGGTATTTCCTAGGCCGGATACGAACTTTTGTGTTGTATCTAATCTAAAATTTTGTGTAATTATTGCTGCCATTGTTTATATTTCCTTGTTATGGTGATGAACTACCACCTGATAATGTAGTACTGCCTGTAGTAGATGAACTACCACCTGACTGTGCTTGTTCCTGTAGTAGATGAACTACCACCACTTATTCTTGGACTTAAAATATCACCCCACACTGGATTACCAGGTGTTGCAGTATTTAATGGATGCCCCGCTTCGGTGTATCCATCTGGGCCGTCCCAACCCATGAATTGTAATCCATGTGCTGAACCAATGTGTGTTCCTATACTTTTATTTATAACATCTATAAAAGTAATATTAGCATATTCACGTATTGGCCAGTAGTTTTTAAATTTAAGATTATCAAAGTGATCGTATGCCCACAGCTTATTTGATGCTTTAAGCCAATTGTAAGATTTTTCAACGAATGTAGTTAATGCATCTAAATTGATATCACGTTTAATCACTTCGATATTAATTGCAAACGGTAATCCATCACGCTGAAACCCTGGCTGATTCTTTGGTTGCCCATCAAGTAACACTTGAATAAAGATTAAAATCTCACCAAAGAATACGAACCCGGCTGGATGAATCAATCGTGTAAATGCGTTCTTCCACTCATCAATATTTTTACCAGTTTTAAGTACGTATGAGAACTTCTGCCAAAAATGTGAATCTTGTATGATTCTGTTATCAGATATGAATGAATCAATATTGTCAAACACACCACGCTTATAAACTTGAACTATATCACCAACCTGTAACTCAGATTCGAATACAAGCTTGGTCATCATATGATCATCATGCATTCCCCCAGNCATTACTTCCTCTGATTGTACATATGCTTCAGTGTATACATCATTAATAAATACTACATCGTCATCAAACCGCGNCATNAATGTATTATCATCAGGTTCAAAAATAATATATGATGCTGATGCAATGGTCCAAGTAAATGATGGTGCGTACTTAGACTTATCAGCTATAATACCTTCCTTTCTGTTAAGCCACTTACCATCTGATGGGATCATCATCTCATCTTTAGGGAATGATANCTCAACCTCTTCATCATAAATTAATTTAAAGAATGCTGTAATAGATTCGGGNGTACCTCTACTTCTATAGAACTCTACAAGATGTTTATAAAATAAATGAGGATCAGCTTCAAATGTTCTTGGAATAGGTGTACCGATCTCATTCTGTAATTCATTAAGAAGAGTAGTTTCAATTAAATCAATATCACGCTGATGGTCTAATTGGTTTAAGTAGAACCCTGATTTATTAATCTTTTCAAGATACAACGCATAAACAGTAATAAAATTTGTTAACTCTGGATACTCAGTACTAATATGTTCTGGTACTAAGTCATTAACAAATGATGAGAAATTAAAACTCATTAGTTATTTACCGTGTTATAATCAATACCGGCTGAAGTACCGCCGGTTGCCATTGTATCAACTTCACCGGTAATTATAGCATTGGTAACATCGATAGATAATAATTCATTTCGCGTTGGTGATATATCTGATGAAGCAGGTTTAGTCATTATTTTAATAAAATCAATATCAANGCCTGGAATTGATTGTGGTGCAAACCCGTTTAGTTCTACAATACCTGCGTGTTTGTCAATTACTCCAACATTTGCATTTAATATTTTACCAGTATCAGATATAATTTGAACAATATGTTTATTTTCTTCAGTGTCATAATAGTCTTGAAGAGATGCTAAGGAATCTCTATACATGAATAGTGTTGACTTAATGATGTTTGTTTGCCCGATCTTTTCAGTTATTGATTGGTTAAAATCAAACTTATAATACTTGTCTTCGCCTAATGACGGAGTAAATATCTTATGCATTGTTATACGAGTAATGTTTGATATAATAGCAATATTTGAAGCATCTATCTCTTTAAGAAGATTTGAGAATCTAAATACACCACCAAAAATCTTAAGATTGGTGTTATTATATTTAGTTAAAANATCTCTAATACCTTCCGCTAATTTAGATGAAGTTACATTAGCAACGTTTGGATTAAACTTAAAGAAGATTTCCAGATCAATGTAGGTATATTTAGCATCAACTAAGATTGGTGTTATTGATACTACATTCTTAGGTTTAAGATACTTTGTTATAATTGTTTCTTTATCTTCTTTAGATAAAGACTCACCATCTAACGGCTTAATTGAAATATATACCTTACCATAATCTGGTGGAATATTATCTTCTCCACCCCACACAGTCAATGATTCGATATTGCCGTATGAGTTTTGAATAATAGCTTTATAGTCATCAGGTGTTACAGCTCTATTTTGAGCAACGAATCCTAATGGCGCATTAAACTTAACCGACTCAGATGATTCTAATGGTGCACCGCCAACTGCTAATGACACAGTTGATACATTAGCATCGGTGTTACCACCAATAGAACCTGCTAATGAAAATACCGTAGCGCCATTAATATCCACCTCATCTAAAGACGTATAAGATAATTTAATAATATTACCAGGTGATGGTTTCTTACCAATAATGCCATCACCAAATCTGATTTCATAATAACCAGTTCTCGATTCTTCTAAAAAATACACCGCAGATTGACCATTGATGTTAGTAATATTTACTGATTTAGCGTAGGAGACAGCATCAGTGCTTGTTGCTGATTCATATACTTCTACGATAAGCGATTCGGTATTAACATTAGGATTGTTTAAAACATACTTTTCGAATCCACTATCGTCGTAAATATATTGACGAGTTACAGTAGTACCTTGCTCTAATTTAACATCGTTAAAAATAAACTTGCCGTTAATATCAGCTACAATAGCATCTGATGTTTCTGAAGCAATAAGGTTATACGTAACCGAATCAATAATAGTTGTAAACTTAGTACCACGATCAATCGCTAATGACCCACTTGGAACGTATGGTGCAAGCAATTCAATATCAACAACAGCCCTTGATGGCGTAGCAGATCTTGGTGTATATGATAATAGCTTAGCATGAGATACCACACTCTCTCTCAACTGTGCAGTATCTAGGAATGTTTCGTTTAACGCAAAGTTAGCGTTAACAGCATTAATATGAGTAATNTATGATAATACATCAATCATNGTACTCATTGCGGAGCCTTCAAAATTATAGTCTTGGAACGCGCCAGGCTGTTCCTTCATATATGTTATTAAATTAGACTTTAATGTGTCAAAGTCTAATTCAGCTGCATTGATTCTTCTATCTTGTGCCATTATCGTAGTCTCTCTAATGATGTTGAAATATCAAATATATCCGTTGTTGAAATAATTTGTACTGTTAATGTTATATCAACCGCNTTGTCTTCTGGTTTTGTTCTAATATTAACATTAATAATTTTTACACGTGGTTCGTAATTTGTTATTGCCATTCTAATTGCAGACGACATAGCAGCTGCTGTAATGTTATTCATATTCTCAAAAAGATATGAACGCAAGTTAGCACCAAAGTATGGTTTGAATGGGCGTTCACCCCAATTGGTATTGAGTATATTCATCACGCTTTGCCTTACAGCGTTAACGCCCCTTTTAGTGGGTACGTCTTTGATATTAGGATTAACCGTAAAGATTAAATCTAAATCGGTGTATTCTTCTTGTCGTGCGGTTATGTTTGGCATATTGTTATTTATACCTATTATCCACCGATGAACACATTACTTGAACCACTGATCATTGCGCCAGCATCAGTAGAATCTCCTACTCTCGCTGCAGCAGGTCCAACTATAAAAACTGAACCAGATCCTGCATTAACTGCTGCAACGTGAGAAGGGCATAATGGTGGAGCAATCGTATGAGATACGGTTGAATCTCCCACTCGTGCTGCCAATATACCATTAATAAAAACAGTACCTTGTCCCGGAGTTGCCAACGTAGTAACTCCAGTACAACCATGTCCNGTNCTTAATGAATCACCTTTTCTTGAAGCACTAGGCATTAGTTTATATCTATCTTAGGTGCAGTGAATCTCATATTACCACCAGAGGTAACATCATACGTACCAGCAACTTCAGTTTTCATATTACCANCAACTTCAGTTTTCATATTACCACCAACAGTTAATTCAGCATTACCTTTAATATCGACAACCGAGTTGCCTGATATAATAACTCTTACATCACCTGTCACTTCCAGTGTATCGTGGCCTAATACCACCTTATAGTTATTATTAACGACTCTCTCGACACGCGATCCATTAGGTTGAATCTCATACGAAGTACCAGACATATGTCTTTCATGGATTCTTTCTGCNCCATACGTATCATCATACTCTTTAAAATGTCCTGACTCTGTAGCATAAACATGGTTGTAAGGATACTCTGGAGCGTATGCAGTAGATGGTTGAAGTGTTTGTAATGCATCATCCTGATAATATGGAAGTTCTCCTGCAGGATTACCATCTTTATCAAACACCGGTCGCATCACTAAAGTATTTTTTACATGGTCGTTGTCTCTAGCTCTTATATGTATGTCTGGTTCTGATTGTGCTGTAGGGTATATACCATTAGGATCTGCAAATCCTTTTTCTATGTTCGGTTTAATCTCACTAGATACTGTAGGTAGCGTGCCAATAACCATGAAGTCTTGAAAATCAGCATCGGTAAAGACACCGACAACCCAAGCTCCCTCAACTATAAATGCTGAATGNCCTAACCCAGATATACCTGGAGAAGTTACAGGACCCATACANAGACTCCATATCAAATCTTCAGTTGCAACTTCTGCTTTATCAGATGGGTGTACCCCAATCACTCGCACTTGAACACGACCTAATCGTTTAGGATCTTCATTGTTTTCTACAACGCCGTAATATATTTTCATTATCGTTTCATTAATGTTATATCTTGAGTATACACATTATCCTTAATATGATGAGTCATTTCAGTCACTAAATAAGCACCTGTAAATTTTACTGATTTGCCTGTATTCTTTGCGGTGTTTGTTGATATCTCAACACCTATAACATGACCACAGCTTAAACCTGGGACGGCTACAGTTTTAGTTGATTTAATAACAATACCGTTAAGTGATTGGAAAAAAGATATTGATTTCTGAGTATCTTTATCCAACCCCTCATTTAACAAAGCAGTTTGTCCTTCGCTATATTTATCAGATAAAAAAGGAACAGTCATGGCAAATGAATCTTTGTTCATTCCAAAATCTTCAACCTTTATAGATGAATTATTTAAATCAACCTCATTGATTGTCTTACCAAATACACCAGCCGAGATCTTTTGCAGATACCCNGCATGATCACTTTGTATATTAAGTGTTTGTGAAACACCAATATCACTTAATGGTTTATCGTTCATCTCACCAGAAGGTAACGTAGGTTTAATAGTATAACCTTCAATGAATTGATTCTCAGCTAACCAGTTAACTGATGCTAATAGCGATTTGCCACCACCATTGAATCTTTGAAATAACACAAATGGAGATTTCTTTTCATCATAAGCATTCTTTTTAATAACGTTAATCGCCATCTTTGGAGATATATTAGGAACAATATATTTACCCTGAGTTAAACTATCTCCACCCACTGTAATATTACCTTTACCGAAAAACTCATCATATATTTTAACAATAATATCGGTTGATAATCCTTTATAAGATCTTTTAACTAAGGTCATTGCATTAACAGCGTTATGAACAGACTGTAAATTTATAGCGTAAGTTTTATTTTTAGTTGATGCTGATAAATCAACAAAGCTAGCTCCATCTAAATAGAATCTATTAAGATACGTATTTTCTAAATATTTGAAAGAGACTGTTATAGTTTTTGATGTACCGATCGCGTTATCTAGCACACCTTTTGAATCTTCCATTTCGACCTGACCAGATAAATCAGATAATATAGATTCCTTTACTTTAATATTAGTGACAAGTTTAGTGATATCTAAACTATCGCCTTTACTAGATGAGATATAAACCTTTAAGTCTTTAATCTGTTTCATTATTTAGCGATTTCTCTTTTAAATTCATCTGAAACTTCAGCAATCATTTCAGGTTTAATTACTTTAAGATTACGATTAGCATCATTAGCATCATTTTCATAATCGAAATTGGTGTATGGTGAAACTCCAAAAGCTAGCTTTGATGTCTTCGCTCCAGTAACATCATCAATAAAATATCTCGGAGCATACGCACCATTAATAATCTGTGATGCTGATATAATAGCTTCGGCAATTCCTTTAAGTGGTATAGCATTTCTGCGTATGTCTTCACCCGCAGCATTAAACTCTCCAGTGATATCTGATAATAATATATATCCATTATTAGTATGTATCTCTTTAATGGTACCAGTTGCTCCGGTTAATACGCCATTAACAACATCACCTACTTTAAATTTATCAGCCATCGTTTCTATTGTACTAATAATATTACCATCAATGTCTCTAGTGATTAGCCAATTTTCACATAATAATGCAGTATCATTATACTTAGCTTCACAATATTCTTGTAATTGGGTTGATGACATAGGCCAATCATTCCAAATGTTTTGAATTGATTTATTAACTAATAGGAATGTCCAGTAGTAAGCCGTTGATTGATATAACCTATGCGAAAACTGTTCAGGTCGTTCACCATCTAAGACATCAACGAATGAATAAAATCCTGCATTATCAATTAAACTTTTAGATACCGCCACCATATTTGTTAAGTTAACAATAGTATCGGCGATGCCATCACCGTTTAAGTCATAGTCTATATTTTTAAAATTTTTAAAATAGCTCATTGTTAGAATCCTTTATCTAAAATATCTGTTCTGTATATTGGCATAATTTCTGTAAAGCCCACTGATAAATCGATCTCAACCGGCATGCCATTTTCTTTAAAGAATGATGTTGAGCTTGGGTTAAATGTAACCGATACTGATGTAGTATATAATGGTGGAAGATTGATTAAACCATCAACACCATGAAATGATACTGCAACTTGATCAGGCACATACAGTGTCAATGAGTTTTTTTGTGGTTTGTGGGCGTGAGCTGACGATCTAAATATTCTAATAAGCTCCTCGCACTCCATCGATTCATCAGCTGATTCGGGTAACATCTTCCAAGTAAAAC
>JGI26250J51715_1000362_pt1 | contig 14538 bp, 15 predicted proteins | sample SaaInlV_150m_DNA_4_FD_51715 | JGI IMG/M metagenome (IMG submission 51715) | reverse complement strand
AGAATTAGAAAAACAGAATTAGAAAAACAGAATTAATACAAATAACTCATCAATTTAATTTGTTCTTCAGTACTAATGATTTCTTTAGTGGTTAAAATTTCTAAAAGATCTTTAAAGATTGCTTTTTGTTCAGATGACATTCCTCCAGATGGACCTTTTTCTCCAGGAGGACCAGGAGGACCTCTTGGACCAGCAGGACCGACAGGACCCTGACCACCGATTGGACCAGACTCACCAATAGAACCGATTGGACCGGTTGGACCACGTTCACCTTGTGGACCTTGAATTCCTTGTGGACCTTGTGGACCTTTTTCTCCAGATGGACCAGTAGTTCCACGTTCACCTTGAGTACCTTGTGGACCTTGTGGACCCTTGTCACCAGGCATTCCAGATGGACCAGTTGAACCTTTTTCTCCTAGTGGACCTAGTGGACCTTTTTCTCCTTTTTCTCCTTGTGGTCCAGGTACTCCAGTAAGTCCCTTAGAACCTGCTGGACCTTGTGGACCTTGTGGACCCTTGTCACCTAGTGGACCCTCAGGACCTTTACTTCCTTTGTCACCTAGTGGACCAGGAGGACCAATTGGACCCTTGTCACCTAGTGGACCAACAGGTCCAGTAAGTCCCTTAGAACCTAGTGGACCAGGAGGACCAATTGGACCCTTGTCACCAACAGGTCCAGTAGTTCCTTTGTCACCTAGTGGACCAGGGGAACCTTGAATTCCTTTTTCTCCTTGAACTCCAGACGTACCAGTTGGACCTTTTAATCCAGGAATTCCAACAGGTCCAGTAAGTCCTTTGTCACCAGTTGAACCTTGTGGACCTTTGTCACCTTTGTCACCAGGAACTCCTCGAATTCCAGAAATTCCTTTGTCACCAGGTAATCCAGTTGGACCTTTGTCACCAGTTGAACCAGTTGGACCTTTTAATCCAGTTACTCCTTTGTCACCAGTTGAACCAGTTGCACCTTTTTCTCCTTTGTCACCAGGGGGACCAGTAACACCTTTGTCACCTTTGTCACCTTTGTCACCAGTAATTCCTTTATCACCAGAAAGTCCTTTGTCACCAGAAAGTCCTTTGTCACCTTGAGTACCTTTGTCACCAGTTGCACCTTTGTCACCAGATGTGCCCTTGTCACCAGCCAATCCAACGGGACCAATTTTTCCTTTGTCACCAGGATGACCAGTTGCACCTTTGTCACCAGTTGCACCAGTTGCACCAGTTGCACCTTTGTCACCAGTTGAACCAGTTGCACCACGAACACCTCTTGTACCTGTAATAGTACCAGTATCAGAATTATTTTTTGAAGAACGTTTAGGTTTAGGAGTCTTAGAAACTNCTTCAGAAACATCTTTAGGAGTTTCAATAGTATTAGATGTTTTTTTTAATGTAACATCAAAAATAGAATATACAGAAGAGAATAAATCATTTACAACCACCCAAATAGAATTTAGATTATCTACAGATGTAGGAAGTGGGTTTTTTGAATCACCAATTATTTCAGAAAAAACTCCATCTTTTACTTTTAAATGAAAATTACCTTGCCATAACGGAGTGAATTTTTTGGAACGAAGTTGTTCATCAGAAGGTCTTGTATCAAGTACAGATATCTGAGCTTCATATACACCAGATTGCTTAAAGGGTGCCTGTCCTTGGATTTCTATTCGTGGCTGAGATGACACAGACGTTTGTTAATATTTGAAGTATTTCAGGATTTGGATCGGAAAACAATAACTTATTCTCAGAACATGAGAAATAAGTCCAATTAAGATGGTATTTATCTAGATTAAAATCAAAAACGAATAAGGGAATAAGTTGTTTGGCAAAAAAAACAAGAAAATAGAAAAGAAAACAAAAGAAGATACAGATCCAGTAGTTACAAAAGAAACCAGTTTAGTAGACCCAAGTTATAATATTAAAAAATTATTTAAAAAAGGAATTAATTTAATGGCAGATGAAAAGTTAGATGATGCCGTAGAAGTATTTGAGCAAGCATTAAGAATTGAACCAGATAATGTGGAGGTTTTAATGAAATTAGGATATGCAAGATTTCATCTAGATGATCATAATGATGCACTAAAAGTATACGATAAAGTTTTAGAAGTAGATGTAACAAATCCAGAAGCTTGGAATCTAAAAGGGTTAGTACATTATGAACAAAAAAAATACGCTCAAGCTTTAGATGCAGTCAACAAAGCAATTGAATCAGATAAAACATACGGTATGGCATGGTACAACAAAGCATGTTTCTTATCATTGTTGAATCAAGTACCAGAATCATTACAAGCATTAAAACATTCAATAGAAATTGATGTAAAAAATGCTAGAAAGTCAATCAGAGATAAAGACTTTACAAATGTAAGAATTGAAGAAGGTTTCAAAAGAATTCAAGAGGTAGTAGTTTTAGAATCAATAAGACAAGGATATCACACACTAGGTGCAATTGTATGGACAACATTTCTAGATAAAGTAGATGCAGAATCATCTTTAAGGAAATTATTAGAAAAAGGATTAATCGTTCAAAATGAAAAGCGTGATGGGTTAAGTAAAATTCCAATTTATGATCTGGCAGACAATATTGCAGAGAAAATAGGTAAAGAGAAAATTGGAATGTTTGGAATCACTAAAAAGAAACTACCAAAACCAGTTAAAAATTTGAAAGCAATGAGTCAAGCAATTCAATCTGCAAAAGAAGCAATTGAAGAAGGAGATGTAGAAAAGACAGTAAAGGCATTTGATGAATTTATAGATCCAACAAAATCAGGGGAACAGATGATTGAAAACTTCTTTGAGGAACATAGAGAAATCAGATTATGGAAAATAAGATTGAATGACAGAGGAGAAGATTACATTATTGATAATAAAGACAAAATGATAGAAGTTTTAGAAAATGTAGAAGTTACAATTACTAAAAAACTCAGAGACGAAATTGCATAAATTATTCTGCAGATAAATCCCAATAATTTGCATCTTCTTGTTTGATGGTAGGTTTTTGAAGATTTTTCCATTCTTTAAATGAGCGAACATATAATTTTGCATTAGGCAATCCAGCAGATTTAAGAGCATAATATGCCAATCCAGACAAAGTTCCCACACTTCCACAATAAGTAATTATTTCAGAATCTCCAGAAATACCACGATTATCCAACAATCTTTTCATATCTTCTTTTGAACGAAGAATTTTATCTCCACTGGCAAGCGTACGATAAGGAAGGCTCATAGCACCAGGAATGTGTTGTTCCAGATAGTTTAAGCGTTCTCGATTATCAATTAAAATCACATCATCTCTGGTTTTTGCAGACTCCAAATAATCAGAAGTTGCCAAAATATTAGATTGTAAATTCATGGAATGATCCTTTTTAGATACATCAGGGATTTTAGAATCAATTTCCAGTCCCAATGATTTCCAATTACTGTAAGTTGTTTCAAGTAATGTAACATTAGAATGACCAATCCATTCCAAGGTCCAAGCTACTCTAGATGCTAAAGCACCAAAAGTATCATCGTAAACAACTACAGGAGTTTCATTATCAATTCCCATAGAATTTACAAGTTTCAAAACATTTTCAGGACTGTCATCAGACAAAAGGGTGGCTAAAGGTAAATTAACAGAGTTCGGAATGTGATCCTGTTTGTAATCACCTTCACGTCGTACATCAATTACACTAATACTATTATCCCNAATTTCGGAACGAACAGAATCAATATCAGAAGTAATTTTAACAGATTGAGTCAAGCAGCACATTCACCCTTACCAGTTTTTGTGTGATAACTAGTATCGCTACCATAATCAAGATAGAAATCAGGATCATCATCCTTAGTTGGAGGAACAACTAAAGGTTCCAATATTTTTTTAATGTCATTAATTGATTTAATTGCAGAGTCCTCACTATCATTAACAATTCTATGAATCCAAGATTTCAAAGTATCATCAGATTTTTTATTTTCTTTAAACAATTCAATTATTTTTAAAATAACAGGAATTACTCTTTTAGCAGGAACTCGAAGACATGTTTGTCCCAACATAGTCTCACCATCAAAACGACCACCTAATGACATCTGATAATTTGCATACATATCTTTTCCAAGTCTACCTCCACCACCAAAGAAACCAATTGTCGCAATTCCATGTTGACCACAAGAATTTGGGCATCCACTTATCTTAATTGAGGAGTCAGTTAGATCTTCATCTTCATCTAAATGTAATTCAAGGAATTTTCTTTGAATTTCTTTTGCAAGTCTATGAGAATTAGTTAATGCCAAGTTGCACGAAGTGGTTCCAGAACAACCTATAGGAGTGGTCATAGTTAATGCTCCAGATTTTGCCAATCCAGATTGAATAAGTTTTGAATATAATGAAATTAAATCATCTTCATGAACATATCTTAATGCCACATTTTGTACAAAGCCTGAACGAGCCATGCCCTCCGAAGAGAATTCACGAATAACATCAGCCAAAGCATTCAATTGATTAGAAGTAATATCACCAGCCTCTAACGTAATAAACACAGAACGATAATCAGATTGTTTTTGTTTAATGGTGTTTGTTTTTAACCATCTTGCATAACCATCAGGTGCAGAGCCACCAGTCTCATCGCTAATTTTTAATGGTCTTTTAATTTTATTAGGAGTTGTATCAACTTTCAATCTAGTAACTACAGATTGGGTAGCTCGAACAATTGCCCTTTCTTTCAATACAAGGTTTTGGAATTTTTCCCAACCCATGTCATTAACAAGATAACGCATTCGATTTCTTGCAAGATTTTTTCTATCACCCAATCTATCAAAAATTCTCATGACAGCAATTGATGTATAAAGTAAATCTTCTTCAGGAGTAAAATCTTCTAGTTGGTGTCCAACAAAAGATTTGTTTCCCAATCCACCACCAAGGAAAATTTTAAATCCCTTTTGTTCACTTCCATCAATTTGTTGAATCTCAGGAATTAATCCAACATCAACCATTCTTACCATTCCATGTTTTTCACAACATGTAAAATTAAATTTGAATTTTCTTGGGAGACTTTGTGCCATAGGGTTTCTTAAAAAGAATTTAGCAGTTGCAAGAGCATATGGAGTTGAATCAAATTTTTCATCACANCAAACTCCAGATAAAGGACTGCACATTACATTTCTAACAGAGTTACCACATGCTTCTCTAGAAGTTAAACCAACTTCTGCAAGAGATCTAAATATTTCAGAAACATCTTCAAGAATAACCCAATGTAATTGGATATTTTCACGTGTTGAAAAATGAGCACTNCCAATAGAATANTGTTCACTGAGTTGAGATAATTTTTCAAATTGTTTAGGATAAATTTCACCAGCAGGTAATTTAACACGAACCATAGCATAATCGCTTGTCATTCGTGTACCATATGCTCCATGTTGGAGTCTAAATCTTCTAAAACTAGCCTCATCATATTTGCCTTGACGGTATAATTTCACAGTTTCAGCAAAATTGTCAGCTTCATCAATTCTAGCCCAATTAATTTTAGGGCTAACAGGATCAATAGAAGAATGAGTCAAGTCAGATACAGTCAATATAATAAAATTCAATGTAGTTTGGTTATAAATTTTTGATATGGGGATGTTTTAGCATAAAAAATTTGAGAAACAAACAAAATTTTCCTCTTTATTAATTGAAATTAAGAATTAGTACAACCTAATTTTTAAACGTGCGAAAGTATTAATGGATAACATAAGAAAACATCAACATGCAAGAGGCAACAGTAGCAGAACAATCTTCAAAAATATTTACAGATGTACGTGAAGTTGAAATTACACGTGCAATAGCAAATGAATTTCATGATGTATTAATAGACAGAGCAGAATCAGACGTAATAATTATCGGTGCAGGTCCTGCAGGACTTACAGCCAGTAGAGAATTATCAAATTTAGGTTACAAAGTTTTAGTCATTGAACAGAATAACTATCTCGGAGGAGGTTACTGGTTAGGAGGATATATGATGAATCCAGTTACAGTTAGAGAACCAGCTCAAAAAATATGGGATGAATTAGGAGTACCATACAAAAAAGTTCAAGAGGGACTATACTTAACACCAGGTCCACACGCAGTATCAAAATTAATTGCAGGTGCATGTGATGCAGGAGTCAAGTTTCTTCAATTAACAAAATTTGACGATTTAGTATTGAAAAACGGCAGAGTTGCAGGAATTGTAGTTAATTGGATGCCAGTATCAGCATTACCACGTAATATCACTTGTGTAGATCCAGTTGCATTCGAAGCTAAAATTATCATTGATGCATCAGGACATGATTCTGTTGGAGTTAAAAGATTAGTAGANAGAGGTCTTGCAGAATGGAAAGGAATGGAACCAATGTATGTTAATGATGGTGAAGAACATGTTGTTCACAAAACAGGTGAAGTTTATCCAGGATTGATTGCAGCAGGTATGTCTGTTACTGAAACACACGGATTGGCACGAATGGGACCAACATTTGGTTCAATGTTATATTCAGGTAAAAGAGCAGCAGAAATTGCAGCAGAGAAAATTAAAGAGTTAGAAAGATAAGCAATTAGCACATAATTATCATAGTGAAAATTTCTAAAATAATAATTTACAAAGAACCATCAGTTCCTAAAATTAATTTAGATAAAATTAAAGAGTTTATTTTTAAAGAATTTAGAATTAAAATCGAAATAAGAGATAATATTTTTAATAAATTAGACAAAAACACATGTGAAAAAATTGCAAGTACAAGAATTATTAATTTAAAAAAATCATTTGAAAAACATAATCCAACCATTAATGAAATTTTAATTGAATTAGAAAATAAGGATATGTCAAATAAAGAAGAAATGGCATTGTATGATGGAATTGAATTAAGTAAAATAATTAAGGAATTAATTCCAAAAACAGAAGGTAATCAAGACACATTACACATAATTTTTACAAACAAATTAACATGTACATTTGATCAAAATGATTTCAAGTATCATGCAAGAACATGGATAGGCTCAAATCCAGCAATAATTTCAACTACAGGAATCATAGAAGCTCCTGCAAAACCAAAACAATACTATATTGACATAATAACAAATATTTCTAAAGAATCAATAGAAGAAATAAAGAAAAAATACAAAGGTGAATTTTTAGAATATAATGATCCTAGATTACCAGATATTGTCGAAGGAATTCTATTACAAATAATATTTTACTATGAAACAGGAGATGCTTTTTGTGATAATATTCAATGTAGATTGTTTAATGCACATTGGCAAAAAGATCTATTCATTTCACAAATAGAGAATAAAAAAATATGTGAAAAACACGAAAAGGTTCTAAGTAAAATGAAAAATAAGATTTCTTAGAATAAGATATTGACTTAAATTATTGAAATAAAGAGATTAGACACTATGATGGCAGCAGATGCAGGAGCAGCAGTATTAGAAACTAATAACGATGGTCCAAAAATTCCAGATAAGAAAAAAACAAAATTTGATGTCATAATTATTGGTGCAGGTCCATCAGGATATACTGCAGGGATATATTGTTCAAGAGCAGGATACGACACATTAATTTTATCAGGAATATTACCAGGAGGACAACTAGTTAACACTACAGAAGTTGAAAATTATCCAGGTTTTGAAAATGGCATAATGGGTCCTGATTTAATGATAGATATGAGAAAACAATCTCAAAGAATGGGAACAACAATTATTGATGACGTAGCAGTAGATGTTGATTTTAGACGTGCACCATACAAAGTACTAACAGGTTCTGAAGAGTACGAAGCACGTGCAGTCATTATTGCTACAGGTGCAAATCCAAGAAAAATGGGCATAGCAGGAGAAGAGGAATTTTCAGGTAAAGGGGTTTCATATTGTGCAACATGCGACGGACCATTCTTTAGGAATTTAGAACTAATTGTTGTAGGAGGAGGAGATTCAGCAATTGAAGAAGCAACTTTTCTAACAAAATTTGCAACCAAAGTACATGTAGTTCACAGAAGAGATGAATTAAGAGCAAGCAAAGTAATGCAAGAAAGAGCAATGAATAATGAAAAAATACAGTTTCATTGGGATTCAGAAGTCATCGAAGTGAAAGGAGATCAAAAAATGCAGCAAGCAATATTAAAAAATTTAAAAACAAATGAAGAAAAAACTATTGATGTAGGAGGATTATTTGTTGCAATTGGCCATATGCCAAATACACAATTATTCAAAAGTCAAATAGATTTAGATGATGAAGGATACATTGTATTAAAAAATAAAACACATACAAACATGGAAGGGGTTTTTGCAGCAGGAGATGTTCATGATAGAAGTTATAGACAAGCAATTACAGCTGCAGGATTTGGATGTATGGCAGCAATTGATGTAGATAAATTCTTAACAGAAAATGCAGACAATTAAAAATGCNCAATGCAAAAAATGTTTGAATAAATTTTATCAAAAAGAAATTTACACAATTCAACAATTTCAATATAAAGAACAACCCAAGTACAAATGGACATTAAATTTTTTTAGTAATTTAGAAATTAATGAATGGGATTCATTTTGTGAAAACTGCATCAAGGATTACTCAAAGAAATTAGATAATGCTTGGANCAATCAAAAAGACCAAGTTATTTAATATCAACATACAAGAATTTGTATGAGTCAAGATTCAGAAGAAATTAAAATAAGAATACAAGAACAGAGTAAAAAATTAACAGAATTAGGCTCAATATTAGCAAAAAATCAATTTACTTATAAAATTGAAGAAAAAATATCTAAAGAATATTGGCAAAAAAGAATCCAAGATTTAACAAAATATAACGAAGTNTCTTTAGCATATTATTCTCAAGTACAGAAAATGATGAATTTGATCAACATAGAAGAGGCACAAATGTTTTTGTTACAAACAAGTAAGTTTCATCAATTAGGTACAGAGCTAATCAAGTTAATGTATCAAATTGAAGAAAATCCATCAATAATTAGTTCAAAAGACAAACAGCAAAGCCAGTGGAGTAAAAAGATCAAGGAAAAAATTTCAGAAGTAAGTAGTAAATGTTTAGAAAATGAAAAGAATATGAATTTAAATTTTAGAAAATTTTATGATAAAGAAATTAAGATCATACTAGAATAGTTGAATCACTTCAATTTTTTAATTTGAAGTGTTGTAACTGATCCATCTTTAGTCAGGTTCAATAACTCATGACCATTTCGAGTAACCCATCTAGAAATATCTTCTTCAGCATCAGGGTCATCTGCAGAGACGCTAATTATTTCTCCCACTTGCATTCGTTCTAGTTCAATTTTAGTTCTAAATACAGGTTCAGGACAAAATAATCCGGTTGCATCTAATTTTTTCTCATTTGATTCAGACATAATTATCTAATTCATAAAGAATGAATTGTCATATTAAAGTCTAATTAAAAAATAATAATTGAATTAAAATTCAATACAAAATGAAAAATGAAAAGAATTAAAAATTAAATTTATTTAAAAAGATCTTCATTTTCTGGACGAATTAAATCATCAATAGATTTATCCATTAAATCATAAGGGTAATTACGAATTATAACTACAGGAGATTTTTTTGTTTTTTCCATTACAAGTTCAGCCGCAGCAGAAAGCTCATCTGCAATAGCAATTGCAGTCACACGTAAAATTCGATCAAAAGAATCCAGAGTACCAGAATAATCCAAAATTGGATTTAAACCAGAAATCCCAATTGCACAATTAGTTTGACCCATTCTAAACGGTCTACCAAAAGTATCAGCAATTATTATGGCAATATTTTTACCAGTTTCATCTAGAATTTTATTTCGTATTAATTTAGCAGATTTATCAGAATCTAATGGCAATAGGGTTGCAAATCCATCAGCAACATTACTTTCATCAATTCCAGCATTTGCACAAATAAATCCATGATTGGTTTCAACAATAATTAAACCACTTTTCATTCGTACTATTCTTTTAGATTCAGATAAAATTAATTCAATAATACGAGGATCCTTGTTATATTGAGAACTAATTCCTTCAGATAATAGAGATGGTTTAACACTAGATAACTCTACAATTCTTCCCTCTTGTTTGGAAATAACTTTTTGAGCAATAACAAGAATATCACCATCATCAATATCGGTGGAATTTATTATAATTTTAGATAAATTATCATCAGGAGTAATTTCTTTCTCAATATGAACTGGAAGTATTTGCAAGCAAATTAACTAAAACAAAGAAGTAAAAAATTGTTTAGACAGTAGTTTCTAATTCTAATTTGAAATGTTTGTTAATAATATCCAGAATTTTAGANAAATCTTTTTCCTCTAAAGTAGTAGTAGCAAGNTCCTTAACTAAATCTTGTGCCCTATATGCAATTCCCAATCCAGAAACATCAAATAATTTAATATCATTAGCACCATCAACAACACAAACAATNTCCTCTTTCTTTTCACCCCATTCAGCAATTTTTATTTTTGCAGATTTTGATTTATCAGAATCCACGTTAATTNTAACACCNTCNAGTTTACCATCATTAAAAATTAAATCATTNCAATATACATAATCTAAGCCTAATTCTTTTTGTAATCTATCCATCATTAGTGTAAATCCNCCTGAAACAGCCATAATTTTCCAACCTGCAGCTTTTAAAATTCTACAAGCTTCCTTAGCTCCAGTCATAATAGGCAAGTTGTCAGCAACCTCTTGGCAGACTTTTTCATCTAATCCCTTTAAAGCAGCAACTCTAGTTCTAAGTCCTTCTTCCCAGTTAATTTTACCCTGAATTCCTTGTTTTGTAATTTCCCATATTTCATCTTCCTTGTTTAATTTTTCTGCAAGAATTGGAAGATATTCCTCATCTAACAAAACACCTTCAACATCAAATATTACTAGCAATAGATTTCTGATCAGAGAAAAAAATTCTAATAATATTAAAGTAGTGTCGAAATATTTTTAAAACTATTTCATATTTTCATTCATGATATTAAAGTTTAAAAAAATCCAAAACGGTAATAATAAATCACGGAGTATCCCAATAATATCATGGCAGATGAGCTTGAACGAAAATATGACGTAAAAATCCTAAGTACTGAAGAAAAAGTAAAATTCCCAGATGCATTAAAAGCAAAATTAAAAGAATCAGGTATGATGGATGATAAAGGAAAATTAAAACTCAAAGGAGTTAGTCCAAAAATGCTCAAAAGAATGAAACAAGAATATGTAGAATGTCCAGTTTTAAAGGAAGATATTCAATTTGTACAATGTTTCATATGCCCTAATTTCCAAAGCAGAGTTATGGGAGAGGTCTTCTGTAAAGGCGACCCAATCAAATAGGATTAAAATTTCAGCACATCACGAAAGGCTCATTAATTAAATTAATTCTTAACATGTTAGTTTGGGTAAACAAGACGTAGGAATAACAGTTTCAAAAAAAGATGATTTTAGTGAATGGTATACACAAGTAGTACTAAAGGCAAAACTTGCAGATTATGCTCCAGTTAAAGGATTGATTGTACTTAGGCCAGATGGATATTCAATTTGGGAATCATTAAGAAGNACATTTGATAAAAAATTTGCACGNAATGGAATTAGAAANGGNTTTTTACCAATATTAATTCCAGANTCACTATTAGGAAAAGAACAAAAACATTTTGCAGGATTTAATCCAGAAGTGTTTTGGGTTACTCATTCTGGAACAAATGAAATAGGAGATAGGTTAGCATTACGACCAACTTCAGAAACACTTGCATATACCCTATATTCAAAATGGATTCAAAGTTGGAGAGATCTACCACTAAAAATTAATTTTTGGAATACAGCATTAAGAGCTGAAATTAAAGCTACAAAACCATTTCTCAGAACATCAGAATTTCTATGGCAAGAGGGACATACAGTACATTCAACGAAAGATGAAGCTGAAAAAGAAGTAATGAAAATTTTAGACATCTACAAAAATACGGTAGAGGAAGAATTAGCAATACCAGTTACAACAGGAAAGAAAAGTGAAAAAGAAAAATTTGTGGGAGCAGTATATACAACAACAATGGAATCAATAATGCCAGATGGCAAAGCATTACAGATGGGAACATCGCATTTCTTAGGACAAAACTTTTCAAAACCATTTGAAGTTAAATTTGCAGATAAAGATAACGTAGAACATTTTGCATGGCAAACATCATGGGGAGTTTCATGGAGATTGATTGGNGCAATGATCATGGCNCATGGAGACGANAAAGGTTTAGTATTACCACCAAAAGTAGCTCCAATGCAAATAGTAATTGTACCAATNTATAGAAATGAAGAAGGTAAAAACAGTGTACTACCCAAAGTAGAAGAAATTCAAAATAAGTTAGAATCAAAAGACATTAGANTTCATGTGGATGATCGAGAAGGATTGTCCCCAGGATACAAATTCAATGATTGGGAATTAAAAGGAGTTCCGTTACGAATTGAAATAGGACCCAAAGATATAGAAAATCAAAAGATAGTTGTTGCAAAAAGATACAACCTAGAGAAAATAGATTTGAGTTTTGAGGAAATTGAAAAAATACCAATAATTTTAGATGAAATACAAGTGGAGATGTTAAAAAAAGCCAAAGAACAAGCCCAAAATAATACTCTAGAGATTACAGATTATTTAGATTTTAAATCTAAAATTGAAAAGGGAGGTTTCTTCAATTCCCCATGGTGTGGAAAATTAGAATGTGAAGATAAAATCAAGGAAGAAACAGGTGCAGAAATTAGAGTTATACCATTTAACAGTGAAGATAATACAAAAGAGTGCATTTATTGTAAAGAACCAAGTACATCAATTCCAATTTTTGCAAGAGGGTACTAGGGACAATTTAGGCGCAACATAATAATACAAAAAAAATATTTTTCAAATATGACACTTAATCCAGAATTACAAAGAAATGAATTATTATTAGAACAATTTAAGGAAACAAGAAAAAGAACATTAGAATTAGTAAAAAATTTAGAAAATGATGATTTTATAGTTCAAACGGCATCTTACATGAGTCCACCTAAATGGCATATTGGACATGTAAGTTGGATATATGAAGCAATTATGAGTAAATTAGATAAAAATTATGAATTTCATTCTAAAGAATTCTCAGAATATCTTAATTCCTATTATCAACAATTTGGGGTTCCACATGATAAAGCATTAAGAGGAATCACATCAAGACCAACAATTAATGAGATTTTTCAATATTTCAATACAATTAATCAAAAAGTAGAGAAATTTATCGAATCTCGAGAATTTAGTGAAGAAGAAGAAAAATTAATTGTAACTGGATTTCATCATGAATGTCAACATCAAGAATTATTAGTATATGACTTACAGCATCTTCTTGCAGAACAATATTTGCCAGTAAGAAAAAATAAAATTAAAGTTCAACAACATAAACAAAAAGAATTTGTAGAAATTAAAGGCGGTATTTACACAATGGGACATAATGGAAAAGATTATTGTTATGATATAGAATTACCAGAACACAAAACATATCTACAAAATTTCAAAATGGGAATTTTTCCAATTACCAATCAAGAATATTTAGAATTTATCAATGATGGAGGATATGAAACATACAAGCACTGGTTATCAGATGGGTGGGAAAAAGTCAAATCAAATAAATGGAATGCTCCAATGTATTGGGAAAAAATAAATGATGAATGGTACGTAAGAGACTTTTTAGGAATAAGAAAAATCAATCCTAACGAACCAGTATGTCATGTAAGTTACTATGAAGCCGATGCATATTGTAAATGGGCAGGAAAAAGATTACCTACAGAGGCAGAATGGGAAAAAGCAGCTTGTTGGGATGAAGAAAAACAACAAAAAACAGTATTTCCATGGGGAGATGANAANCCAACNGAAGAAAAATGTAATTTGTTGGAATCATATCATTGGGGATGTGCAGAANTAGGAACATATCCTACAGGAGGCAGTAAATCAGGTTGTCAACAAATGATTGGAGATGTATGGGAATGGACAAGTTCAGAATTTGTAGGATATCCAGGATTCAAATCAGGATTTGATGAATATAATGATAAATGGTTTACAAATCAAAAAGTTTTGAGAGGAGGATCATTTGGAACTCCAAAAATGTCAATCAGAGGAAGTTATAGAAATTTCTTCAGGTTAGATGAAAGATGGTTATTTTCTGGATGTNAGATGNNNTGANGNTTATTTTCTGGATTCAGATGTGTTGAAGATATTTAGTTTTTTGAAACCAAAGTTAATGAGAAATGTTTTTGTTCATCTAACCAAATATTTTTAATGTTAAATCCAACATCAGTTAATAATTTTTTAATTTGAGATACATGGTATTTATGAGAATATTCAGTATGAATTAATTCATTCTCATTAAAATTTAAAGAGATGTTAGATTTAGCAATAATTACAGATTGAGAAACTAAAGATTTNAAATTCATTTCTATNCTTTGATCACTTTCATTGTATATTGAATANTGAGAAAAATTATCAAGATCAAAATCAGCATCAAGTTCATCATTGATTCTAGATAAAACATTAAGGTTAAATTTTGCAGTAATACCTTGGGAATCATCATAAGCAGGCTCTA
>JGI26250J51715_1000355_pt1 | contig 14812 bp, 9 predicted proteins | sample SaaInlV_150m_DNA_4_FD_51715 | JGI IMG/M metagenome (IMG submission 51715) | reverse complement strand
CCCCTCATGTCGTTAAAAGAAAAAATTACTGTGGATATGCAAGATGCTATGCGCAGTAAGGATTCTGAAAAATTAAATGCAATCAGGTTACTCCAGTCATCCATTAAGCAAAAAGAAGTAGATGATCGCGTAGATATAGACGATAAAATTATACTAAACATTATAGAAAAAATGCTCAAGCAACGTCGTGATTCGATTGAAGCATTCAAAAAAGCAAATAGGAATGATTTAGTTGAAAAAGAAGAATTTGAAGTAAAAATCCTACAAAATTATATGCCAGAACCCCTTTCATCAGAGGATGTTGAAAAGGAAATTGATGATGCAATTAATGCTTTAGATGCCAAAAGTATGAAAGATATGGGTTCAGTGATGAACGCAGTTAAATTAAAGGTATCAGGCAGAGCAAATATGGCAGAAGTGTCCCAAAAGATTAAAGAAAAATTAACGAACGCTTAACTATCACCATTTCATCATTATTAAGATAATATTCTATAATGATTCCAGAATCCTTTATAAACGAATTATTAAATAGAGTTGATGTTGTCGACATTATTGATAAAAGAGTCCCTTTAAAGAAAGCAGGCGCAAATTTTGTTGCTTGTTGCCCCTTTCACCAGGAAAAAACACCCTCTTTCTCTGTTAGCCCATCAAAGCAGTTTTATCATTGTTTTGGCTGTGGCGCTCACGGCTCCGCCATTAGCTTTCTGATAGATCATGACGGATTAAATTTTATTGATTCGATTCAAGAGTTAGCAAAANTTGTCGGACTAAAGGTGCCTAATCAGGTAGATGAGAAACCAGAAAAAAAGAAAGAAAATATTATTTTAGAAGATTCACTGATATTAGCTAAAAAATATTACCAAGCAAAACTGAAAGACTCACCACAAGCAATTCAATACTTAAAATCTAGAGGCTTAACTGGAGAAATTGCAAAAGAGTTTTCTATAGGGTTTGCTCCCGAGGGGTGGAACAATTTAAATGAAGTTTTTAAAGATTATGATAATGATGCATTAATTAAATCAGGCTTAATTAGTAAAAACGATAAAGGGAAAAGATATGATCGCTTTAGAAATAGAATTATGTTTCCTATTTATAATGCAAAAGGGCAATTAGTTGGTTTTGGGGGTCGTGTAATAGACGAAAATGACACTCCTAAGTATTACAACTCACCTGAAACTTCTTTATTTCAGAAAAGTTACGAGTTATACGGGTTACTGGCAGCAAGGAAGGCGATAAGAGAGAAAGGTTATGTTCTTGTGGTTGAAGGCTATATGGATGTAGTTAGTTTAGCGCAACATGGCATTAGAAATGTTGTAGCAACGTTGGGGACAGCGACAACAAGTTTTCACATCCAAAAACTAATGAGATATACACCCGAAATTATTTTTTGTTTTGATGGAGATAATGCAGGTAAATCTGCTGCCTGGCGAGCAATGAAAAATTCATTAACATCCGTGACGGATGAAGTGCAATTAAAATTTTTATTTCTTTCCGATCAACATGATCCAGATTCTTATGTGCGGCAACACTCGAAAGAAAAATTCGAAGATTTAGCAAAACACGCAATACCGCTATCAGAATACATAATTCAGTATTTAACACAAAATAATAACTTGAATAGCCAAGAGGAACGTGTCAAATTTTTAAATGAAGTAGGGCCTATACTAGAAAATATTGCCTCTTCAAAATTGACTTTTTTGTTTAAGAAAAGGATATCTGTCTTACTGGATTTAACAACAGATGAGTTGGATAAGGTCATTAAGGTTAAAAATAAAGGAAATACAAAACCGCCGGCACAGCAATTAAAAAGACAAACAACTTCAGTGGTCAGAAGGTTTGTATCGTTGTTAATTTTGGACCCTACATTAGTCAAAAAATCTGATCAAGATATTGCCTGGGGAGACACATTAGACGAGCAACTCGCGCAAACATGCATTGCTAAACTCCTAACTGATGAAGACCATAACACGGCGTCTATTTTTCACTTTTTAAATAATAGATTTGATAATGATTTTATTGATGAAATTAAATCACAAGTATTGAACTTTGATGAAAAAATGAGTCTAAATGATGAATTAGATGGACTTCGAAAAAAAATTAAACAAAAGAAATATCAAACTATAAATAAATCAAAATTAGATGCCATCAAGCATAAAAGTTTTAATACCTTAAGCCCGGAAGAAAAAGAATTTCTAAAAGCAATCACCAAGAGGTAAGTGATTGCTTTTTATATATTTTTAAAATTTTTGAGGCAATGAGTAATTGATTTAAACAGGATATTTTGATAAAATCCATCACTCAAATTTATTTGTAGAAACATTCCTAAATATACTTAGAGGTAGCCATGGCAAGACCTAGAAAGAACCCCGCGGATAAAAAAACAAAAAGTGTTACCCGAGTTAAAAAATTAAAAGATCTTTTCTTAAAAGAGAACACTCCCCAAGAAGCTGAAAATCGAAGAATGCAGCTAAAGGCTCTAATCATACTGGGCAAAGAGAGAGGTTACCTTACATACGCAGAAATTAATGACCATCTTCCGGATGAGGTATCTGAGAGTGAGCAAATTGAAGGCATTATTGGCATCATCAATGATATGGGAATTATGGTTTATGACGAAGCCCCTGATGCTGAAGCTTTGTTAATGTCAGACGCACCCGCACCTGTAACAGACGAAGAGGCTGCTGAAGAGGCGGAGCAGGCATTAACGACAGTAGACTCTGATTTTGGAAGAACAACAGATCCTGTTCGAATGTATATGCGGGAAATGGGAACGGTTGACTTACTCACACGTGAAGGTGAAATTGAAATTGCTAAAAGAATTGAAGAGGGCCTGAGATCAATGGTTCAAGCAATCTCTGCTTCACCCGGCATTATTAACGACCTGATGGTCATGGCTGATAAAGTTCGTAAAGGTGAGTTAGGCGTGGACGAGTTTGTTGATGGGTTGATTGATGTCGAAGCTGAAAAAGAATTAGCGAAAGTAGAGGCGGCTTTAGAAAGTGCGGCTGATGAAGGCGCTGAAGAAGAAGATGATGATCAGGATGACACAGGAAAAGCTAGCGGGATGTCAGAGGAAGATCTTAAGATTTTCACAAAAGAGGTACTTAAGCGTTTCAGTTCAATTAAAAGGGCGCATAACAAATTAGAAGCCTTAAGAAAACAAAAAAAATGGATGGATGATCCTGAATATAAAAAACATCAAGACTCTATAGTTAAAGTGCTTGTAAATTTTAGATTTTCATCAAAATTTGTAGAGGTTCTATGCGATAAAATTAGAATTTATATTAAAAATATCAGGCACCATGAAAAAGAAATCATGGAATTCTGTGTTTTTGAATCAAAAATGCCAAGAGGACATTTTATAAAGAGCTTTGCTGAGAACTCAACCAACCTTAAATGGTTAAAAGCTGAGCTAAAAGCAGATAAGCCTTATGTCAAAAGAATGAAAGAACTCAGACATTCAATCACTGACCAGCAAAATAAATTAATTGGAATTGAAGAAGAGACCGGCCTACCAATTAAGAATTTTAAAGAAATAAACAAGCAGATGACTAAGGGCGAGTTTAAAGCCAAGGCTGCTAAGCGTGAGATGATTGAGGCAAACTTAAGGCTAGTTATTTCAATAGCAAAAAAATATACCAACAGAGGCNTGCAATTCTTAGATTTAATTCAAGAGGGAAATATTGGTCTTATGAANGCCGTTGATAAATTTGAGTATCGACGAGGGTATAAGTTTTCAACTTACGCGACATGGTGGATAAGGCAGGCAATAACAAGATCAATTGCTGACCAAGCTAGAACAATTAGAATTCCAGTGCATATGATTGAGACAATCAATAAAATGAATCGAATTTCAAGACAAATTCTACAGGAAACTGGAGAAGAGCCAGAACCGTCAGAATTAGCAGAAAAAATGGAAATGCCAGAAGAAAAAATTCGTAAAATTTTAAAAATTTCTAAAGAGCCTATCTCAATGGAAACTCCCATTGGAGATGATGAAGATTCTCATCTTGGGGATTTCATTGAGGATCAAGGTACACTAACTCCAGCTGATTCTGCGATATATGGAAATCTAAGGCATGTCACTTCTGATATTTTAGAGAGCTTAACGCCACGTGAGGCTAAAGTGCTTAGAATGAGATTCGGTATTGAAATGAATACAGATCATACCTTAGAAGAGGTTGGTAAGCAGTTTGATGTGACGAGAGAACGAATTAGGCAAATTGAAGCTAAAGCTCTTCGTAAGCTAAGACATCCAACTCGATCTGAAAGACTCAAAACTTTTTTAGATAAAGATTAAAATAACGGGCTCATAGCTCAGTTGGTTAGAGCAGAGGACTCATAATCCTTTGGTCCCAGGTTCGAGTCCTGGTGGGCCCACCAATAATACAAAGCTTTTAGAGGATAATTCTTCTAGAAGCTTTTTTTATTTTTACTATAGACTACAAAATAATTTTGATTTGATAGCTTAAATTTTATAAAGTTATCATATGAAAAAACTACTACTACTTTTATTCTTAATACCTAATCTGGTGATGGCAGATTGAAACTTAATAAATTATTACTAGTATTGGCTCTTGTTTTAATAATCTTGGCGGGAATAACATGGCTAATACCAACTTAATAACTACCAAAAAATTAACTGCCATACCTCTATATATAGGCTAGGGAGATTGATTATGAAAGCTAGTGATAAAGGACTGATATGTCATTAGAGAATATATTTGGTGCTGTTGTGTTGCTAGGAATAGGCTTAGTCATACTGTTACATCCAGATAAATTTCGCTATTCATCCAAACAGATTAAGCAATTTATCTTCAGATACTGGTGGATTTCCGTATTTGTACTTCTTGGTTATTTAACGATGAGTGAGTGGAGCAACCTCTTCATCCCAACAGACTAATTTTTCCTTAAATGTATGCCTCTGACCTTGAGCACAAACCCAGCACACTTGACCTAAATATATAACACTTATAAACTAGAAGAGTAATACTTGATTAACATAAAATATGTTTGTAATCAATAAGTTATAGTATCGACAGGGGATAGAGCATCCCCCTCCTAAGGGGAGGGTCGCACGGTTGTTAAATTCGTAGATTTGATTATTGATTTAATTTCTGGAATACAAGAACCACAATTTGTTCCACATTTGAGTTTGTGCTTAAGATACTCTAATGAGCCACCTAGTTTTATATTATCCTTTAACTCCAATTCTGCAACATCAAAACATGAGCAAATAATTTTTCCTCTATTTTTCTGCCCTGTCGGGGGTTCTGTTATTGGAGCTAAAGCCCATAGCCTTAATTCTGGTGTGAAGCTACCGTTGGTCATAACATCCTTTAGCCAATTTGATGCTAACATTTCCCCTACTAAGAAAACTGACTCAAGTTTGTCGTCACGAACAAGCACTTTTTTGTTGACTCCAGAAGACTTATCATCATAAACAATTACAGGCGCTCCGGAGACAAAACCTACGGAACTTTCTAATTCCTGAATAAATTTATGATCTGGTTTTTGGCTAGAAAAGGCTTTAAAAACTACAATTGACTTACTATGACCATACAAATTACAAAAAGCAAAATCAAACTTTTTGATATATTTTTTTAAATCATTATATTCAGATAAATTTTTATTTTTCTTCATTAAGGTCATCTGCCATGGATAANCAACTTTTTCTAGTTTTACAGTGGCATACTTAAGTTCAGGTTGTTTTGAAATTGGATCACAGGCCGAAGTCGTAATTGCGTTCACTCCCGAGCCAGTCATATTTTGATTGCCCCAGTGCATTGGAAAAAATAACTCACCAGACCTAATATCATCATCTTGAATAACTGGNGTCATGAAATTTCCACGCTCATTACTAACTTTTACTAAATCTCCATTTTTCAAATTTCGCCTGAGCATATCTACCTCATTCATTGATAAAAAAGGTTGCTCATCATGCGCTGCCAATTGAGTTACTCTATCTGTGCGACTCATACCATGCCAATGGTCCCTTAGTCGACCTGTAATTAATCGAAAGGGTAATTTAGAATTCAGCTTATCGCTGGTAGGAAGATAGATAGTATTAATGAAGTTGGCTCTTTGAGTTTGGGTATAAAACTTATTATCGGTGTAGAGCCTATTCGTTGTTTGCTTATTTTTTATCGTAAAAGGCCATTGTTGAGGGCCCTTTTTTTCAAGAAAATCATAGCTTAGACCAGTTATATCTAGATCTCTACCTTTTGTTGTAAGCTGGTGCTCAAGGAAAATTTGTTCTGTTGACTGATAATCAAACATAATCCCTCTGCCAAGTTTTTTTTGTAATTTTTGAGCAAACTCTGTAACAATCTGCCAGTCATGTTTAGCTTCACCTGGTGCATCTATCGCCGATTTAACCCTCGTTATTCTACGTTCCGAATTTGTTACAGTACCCTCTTTCTCAGACCATGTTGAAGTAGGAAAATAGATATCAGCGTAATCCATAGTATCAATATTAGTAAAAGCATCTTGAACAATAACTAATTCAGCCTTCGATAGAGCCTTTATTACTTTTTGATTATTAGGCATCGAGTGAGCTGGGTTTGTACAAGCAATCCATACAGCTTTAATTTCACCCTTTTCAATTGACTCAAACATCTCCACTGCGGTTTTACCTGGGGTTTTAGAAATGTTATCTATATTCCATAATTTACAAACCTCTTCTCGATCACCATCATTAATTAGCTCTCGATGACCTGGGAGCGAGTTTGCCATACCACCAACTTCTCTCCCACCCATTGCATTTGGCTGACCAGTCAAGGACAGGGGCCCACAACCTTTTTTACCTATTTGGCCGGTGGCAAGATGTAAATTAATCAAAGCTGAATTTTTATCTGTCCCATGTATCGATTGGTTAAGGCCCATACAATACATTGATAGCGTTGGACCTTTAGCAAAAATAGAGGCAACATAATTCAAATTTTCAACAGAAATTCCACAGATATCTGCAACTAATTTAGGTGTATAGTCCCGAACCGTTTTCTTAAGTGCTTCAAAACCTTCGGTATGTGATTTAATGAATGTATCATCTACTAATTCTTCCCATAACATGATGTGTAAAAGACCATTAAATAAAGCAACATCTGTTCCAGGTATTATTGCTAGGTGAATGTCAGATGATTTTGCTGTCTCAGTTCGTCTTGGATCAACCACAATGACTTTAAGGTCCGGATTCTTCTCCTTAGCAGCTTCGACCCTTCTAAATAATATTGGGTGCGCATAAGCAGTATTAGATCCGGCAATAAAAATACAATTAGCAAAATCAATATCTTCATAACATGCTGGAGGCGCATCAACCCCAAGACTTCTTTTATAACCTGCTACGGCTGAGGACATACATAATCTAGAATTGGTATCCAGATTATTTGTCTGAATTAAACCCTTAGCCAATTTATTAAAAACATAATAATCTTCAGTCATTAATTGGCCTGAAATATAAAAAGCTACGGCATCACTACCGTGCTTATTAATAATTTGACTAAATTTATCCGAGGCATAATCAAGCGCGTTATTCCAGCTAACCTCTTGACGTAATTCATTTTTTTGGTATCTTATTTTTGGCTTTAGACCACGAAATTCTTGAGAGGAGGCTGATAAATGAAGGGTTGAACCCTTAGTGCATAACATGCCAAAATTAGCTGGATGATCAGGATCGCCGACGACATTAATAATTTTATTATTATCAGACTCGATAATAATGCCGCAACCCACACCACAATAACAACAGGTTGATTTAGTTTGCTTCATAAATTTTAATCAATCTCTATATATAGAAACTTATCTTCCACCTTAATTTTGAAACACTCTGTTTTACCCTCATCCGGTTGTTCTGCCTCACCGGTTACTAAATTTATTTTCCAATTATGCAATGGACAGGCAACAAAATTTTCAAATACAATACCTTGCGATAAAGGACCGCCTTTATGTGGGCAATGATTATTCAAAGCAAAATATTCATCATTAGAATTTCTAAATATACCAATCTCCAACTCCTTTTTTTTAACAATTGTTGAGCCTAATCTTGGTATCGATTCCGCATCACATATTTTTAACCATGCCATACTAATTCCCTTTTCAAGTTATTAAATAAAAATAGAGCAAAAAAATATTCAAAAGAATTGAAATAACAAAAAACAAATTTTTAATCGAAGATGATTCTGTTTTTTCAAGCAAAGGTTTATTTCTTATTTGAATAGTATTTTTATCTCTCAATTCAAGCACAATAATCATTTCTTCAATTGTCTCAAAACGATCACTTTTATTCTTCTCAACGGCCTTCAGAATGAAGTTATTGAACCAAATAGGAATATCCCTTCTATATTTACTTGGAGGAATTACGTTACCAAATTTTGGTGATTGAAAGGCTTCTATTTCTCCATACGGATATTTTCGTGTTAACAAATAGTATAATGTTACGCCTAAAGCATAAATATCCGCCTGCTCATCTGCTTCATTATTATCAAAAAGTTCAGGGGCCATAAAAGATGGAGTGCCAGGATTTGCCATTGACGGAATATCATCAATTTGTGAATTCTTTGCAACACCAAAATCTAAAATACGTATTTTATGATCATCCCCATAAAAAATATTTTCTGGCTTGATATCTCGATGAATAATATTAAGTCGATGAAGAATACTAATTGCGTTAGCTACTTTATCAGCAATATTAACAACGCCATTAATAGAAAAATGATGATCATTTTTAATTCGCTGATCAAGGCTAACTCCTTGATGCCATGTCATCAAGTAATATAAATAAGTTTTATTAATATGGCCAGAAAAAATTTGTGGAAAATGCTCTGAGATCAGACGTTTTAAAATCCACTCCTCATTAATAAGTGATTTTTTATCATCTACACTTTTATTTAATGTAGGCGCTAAAGTTTTTAGGACAAACAATTGTTTTTTTTTATTTTGCACTTTGTACAAAATAGTTTTTCGAGAATCATGAATTTTTTCTACTACTTTAAAGGAGTCTATTAAATCTCCTTTATTTAATTTTTTAGGGACAGGTAAATGATTTTGTAAAGACTGAAGATTGCCGATGCTATCGTCACCAACCTCTTTCACATTGACAACTAATGCTGATGCATTATCTTTAGTTTTGTGTTTAACAGCTTCTTCAGTTAATACCTCGGCAAAGCTTTTATTTTTTTTTAGGTTTTGAAAAAATGTTTCTATTTTTAAATCAGATAAATGACCCCAAACACCATCAGATACGATAATAAAAACATCACCTTTTTTAATTTTTCCCTCATAAAAATCAATTGAAATTGTTTTATCAAGTCCAATTGCTTTTGATAGAATATGGCGCATATCTCTCCCATTCCATACATGATCACGTGTGAGTTTCTTAATTTTTTTGTTCCTTATTAAATAAACTCTCGTGTCTCCAATATGTGCGATAAAGTACGAGCCACCACGAATAATTAATGTAGATAATGTTGAAGCTAAAGAGGATTTATACTTTTCTGTTTGAGATTGATTGTATATCCATAAATTGATACTTGTGATGACCTTATTAAGAGATTCCTGAATCGTCCATGAAACGGGTGTTGAATAAAAATCATTTGAAAGAGATTTAATTATATTTTTAGATGCAAATAGGCCGTCTGACGACCCACTCACACCATCAGCAATTGCAAAACATGCCCCCTTAGAATTTAATAAATCCGAATCTGGAACAATAAAACCTACACTATCCTCATTTCTTTCACGAGGTCCTTGGATTGATGAGGATGAGTATTGTAATTGGAGGTTCATTTTAATTAAATTTTAGCTGTTGTCACTGTGGCTGAACCCCAGGTAGTTCGCCATCTATTCTTAATAATAGTCAACCCAACTAATGCCACAAGCGCAAGAAGTGAAAACACGATTAAGCCTAGTGAATAACTACCAGTGATTTGTTTAGAAAAACCGAGGCTTGATGCTAAGTAAAAGCCACCTACACCACCTGCCATACCTACAATACCAGTCATAATACCAATTTCCTTTCGAAATCTTTGAGGTACTAATTGAAATACAGCACCATTACCCATTCCTAAAGCTATCATAGTAACCATAGCTACAATAAGAGCGGCAACTTGATGATTTAAATTCAAACTTAAAATAGCAAGAAAAGTTGCTGCAATTGCATACATCCAGCTTAGTGTTTTTATACCTCCAAAACGATCGGAAAAGAATCCTCCTATAGGTCTTACAAGTGAGCCAGCAAAAACACAAGCAGCAGTAAAATATCCAGCATGAATCGCTGATAATGCATATTGATCATTAAAATAAATTGTTAATGATGACGCCATACCAACGAAACCGCCAAAAGTAACACAATAGAAAAACATAAACCACCATGAATCCTTATCTTTTAAAACCTCTACATAATCAGCAAAAGATTTCGCTGGAGGATTATCTGGTGAATCCTTAGCTAGAATTAAATAAATTATTAATACTACGACCAGAGGTAACACGGCCAATCCAAGAACATTATTCCACCCATAAGCCACAGCAAGTGATGGAGCAAATAATGCCGCAAAAACAGTACCAGAATTTCCTGCACCAGCTATACCTAACGCTGTACCTTGATGTTCAGGTGGGTACCAACGAGAAGCTAATGGAAGTGAAACGGCAAAGGATGCACCAGCAAAACCAAGCATACCTCCCAAAATAAGAGCCTGTTGAAATGAATGAACACCAAAAAACCAGGCAACAAATAAACTTACAATAACAATAATTTGTCCTATAACGCCAGCCATTTTTGGCTTGAATTGCTCAACTAAGATTCCCATTAATATTCTTAAAAAAGCACCTGATAAAACCGGAGTTGCTACCATCAAACCTTTTTCCGCTGATGTAAGATTTAAATCAAAGGCTATCTGAACTGCTAATGGCCCTAATAAAACCCAAACCATAAAACTTAAATCAAAATATAAAAATGCTGAAAATAATGTAGGTTTGTGACCTGCTTTCCAAAAACTCATAACGCTAATCCTTATTCAATATTAATGGTTTCAAATTCTTTGTGTTGCTCTTTATGTTTGACTCGTTCAGACCATGGGTCTACTGCACCTTGTAAAGAAAACATCAAGCGTTCGTAGGCATCTTTTCGGCCCTTGTCATCGTCTAAAATTTTGCTTTTTACATAATCCATACCCACTCGCTTTACCCAATGAGACGTTCTGTCTAAATACCTCGCCTCTTCACGATAAACTTGTATGAAAGCACCTGCGTATTCCATGACCTCCTCTTTGGTCTTGACCTTACAGAAAAATTGGGCAACTTCGGTTTTAATGCCTCCATTACCTCCAACATAAATTTCCCAACCTGAATCAACGCCAATAATGCCAACATCTTTAATTCCTGACTCAGCACAATTTCGAGGACAACCAGAGACAGCTAATTTAACTTTATGGGGCGCCCACATATGATCAAATGCCTTCTCTAAATCAATTCCCATTTGCGTTGAATCTTGTGTTCCAAATCGGCAAAACTCGGTTCCAACACAAGTTTTTACTGTACGTATGCTTTTTCCATAGGCATAACCAGAGGGCATATCTAAAGCCGACCAAACATCTGGAAGCTGTTCTTTTTGAATACCTAAAAGATCAATGCGTTGGCCCCCGGTTACTTTCACCATAGGTACATTAAATTTTTCAGCAACATCTGCAATTCTTTTAAGCTGTTTTGGGGTGGTGACCCCTCCGTACATTCTTGGAATAACTGAATAGGTACCATCCTTTTGGATATTTGCATGTACTCGCTCATTAATGAATCGAGACTGAGGGTCATCTACTGCCTCATGCGGCCAGGTCGAAATTAGGTAGTAATTTAAGGCTGGTCGACATGACACACAACCATTGAGAGACTTCCAATCTAACTCTTTCATAACCTCAGGTATTGATAAAAACTTTTCTTGTCTTATTTCTTTCCTTACATCCTCATGGGTTAAATCTGTGCAATTACAAATGGGTTTATTTGTTTTCTCCGGCGCATAACCACCGCCAAGCGAAGNTACCAAAATTTGTTCAACAAGGCCCGTACATGAACCGCAACTAGAGGCTGCTTTAGTGTGTTTTTTGACATCATCAATGGTAAAAAGACCCTTGTCTTTAATTGCCTTTACAATCTCACCCTTACGAACACCGTTACAACCACAAACTTCCATTTCATCCGACATTTTTGATATTTGTGTCTCACCCTGATGCCCTAAATCACCTAGACTATCTTGGCCAAACATAAGGTTTTGTCGTATGTCTTTAATTGATTTCCTATCTCGCAACATCTGAAAAAACCATGGACCATCTTTAGTATCGCCATATAAAACTGTACCTACAATCTTATTGTTTTTAACAACAATTTTTTTATAAATCCCACCGATTGCATCATTTAATAAAATTTCTTCTGCATCCTCAGATTCATTGAAATCACCTGCCGAATAGAGATCAACCCCAGTTACTTTGAGTTTGGTAGCGGTGACTGAGCCCAGATAAAGACCAATGCCATAGTTGGCCAGATGATTTGCACAAATTTTTGCCATATCAAATAATGGCGCAACTAGTCCATAACATAGATTTCTATGTTGGACGCACTCACCGACAGCATAAATTGATGGATCATAGGTTTGAAGCGTATCATTGACAACAATACCTTTGTCACAATAAATTCCACTAGACTTGGCAAGTTCAATATTAGGTCGAATGCCAACTGCCATCACCACAAGATCGGCCTCGATAATTGAACCATCATCAAATTTCACTGCACTCACTCTACCGTTGTCAGGCAATAGTTCTTGCGTATTTTTTTCGAGTAAAAAATGAATACCTTTATTAGAAAGTGAGCTTAAAAGCATCTCACCAGCAGTTTGATCAAGCTGTCTTTCAAGTAACCATTTTTCTCGATGAACAACAGTGACATCCATGCCCTGAATTTTTAAACCATTTGCCGCCTCAAGGCCTAATAATCCTCCACCAATAACCACTGCTTTTTTAAATTTTTTAGCGACATGAATCATGTGTTGAGTATCTTTAATATCGCGATAACCAATCACATTCTTTAAATCAGAACCTGGTATGGGCAACATAAAAGGTTTTGATCCTGTGGCAATTAATAATCTGTCATAATTTGCAAATGAACCATTGTCGGTATAAACCACCCGTTTTTTCCTATCAATTTTATTGACTTTAGAACTGGTGTATAAGGTGATGTTATTCTCCTGATACCATTCTCGAGTGTTTAAAATTATGTCATCAATTGTTTGCTCATTTGCAAGCACAGGGGATAGCATGATTCTGTTGTAATTTGTATAAGGCTCATCACCAAATACAGTTATGTCATACAGCCCAGGATTTATTTTTAATAATTCCTCAACTGTTTTCATGCCTGCCATACCATTGCCAATCACGACAAGTTTCATTTTTTTCATTAACCGAACTCCCTCAAATTTTTTCTTTCTAATAACTGTTGATTTGAAGCAAGGCCTGCCACCTCACCAATAAAAAAGATTGTAGGCAAATCTTGGTTTAATTCTTTTGCGATGATGGATAAACTATCAAATGTTGTTTTAATAAATTGTTCATTCTTCCTTAAGCCATCTTGAACAATTACAACCGGCATAAATTTATTCATCCCGGACTCAGTGAGTGAGGTAATAATTTTCTGAATATTTTTTAAACCCATATATATAGCAAGCGTGGTTTTACTTTGTACCAATGCACCCCAATTAACTGAATTTTCTCGGATAGTATGACCAGTGATAAAGGTAACACCTTGCACCATATCTCGATGTGTTAAGGGGAATTGATGCTTGGCAGCAATACCCATAGCACTGGTGATACCCGGAATTACTTCAACATCAATACCGTGAGCATTTAAATATTGAATTTCCTCACCACCCCGTCCAAAAATAAAAGGGTCGCCTCCTTTTAAGCGCACAATAACTTCTTCAGTTTTTCCTCTAGAAACCATGAGTCTATTAATAAATTCTTGTGGTGTTGAAAGGCAACCTCCACGTTTACCTATATTTACAATTTGCGCTTGAGGGCAAAATGAAAGTACCTCTTGATTTACCAGATCATCAACCAAAACATAGGTTGCCTGTTTTAAAATTTTTAAGGCCTTTAATGTAATTAGATCTTTATCTCCAGGCCCTGCACCAACGATGTAAATTTTTCTATTTATACTCAAAACTTAAAAAAAAACTNCTCCAGTTATAAATTAGAAAATTCACAACGATAAATTTAAAATATGCTTACACTTATANGTAAAGCAAAAACCGTGCCAACTTTCTTTTTTAAATTTTTTTTGTTTATTTAATCTAATTTGGCGGGAATAAACTAAATTAATTTATTGACAATAAAAATAAAAAATTATTTAAAATCAATATTTTATGTAAATAAAATGGTAAATATGGTCGNAAATTTCACATTAGCTACTTTTTTCTATAAATAAGATATATAAAGATGATTCCAAGAAAAATATGCCATAAAAGTGCAAGCTTTGTGAATTCGTAACCAGATTAGTTACCAATTTGGTGCATTTTTTTCATATCAGTGCACAAATCGCCTTGTTAGCATGGACTATTTCATCACTCCAAATGAGAAAGTCACGGCCTTGGCACATTATCAAGAGTTAGCTTGGGGTGGCAGTTCATCGAATGCTGTTACAGGTTATTTTGGTTATTTAATTGGCTTTTAAATAAGAATAAATTCCAAGCATAGAAATCACACTTGACTAACTCCCCACACTAAAATACACTGATTAATACACATTAACCATTGATTAAAGTGTAACTAAAACAATA
>JGI26250J51715_1000352_pt1 | contig 14987 bp, 20 predicted proteins | sample SaaInlV_150m_DNA_4_FD_51715 | JGI IMG/M metagenome (IMG submission 51715) | reverse complement strand
ACACTTCAGATGATACATTTCTTGGAATGTATGAAAATTTACTTGGAGATGATAACTTGGAAAAAGACATGGAAGATTATTGGGAATTAAAAGTATCTGAATCCATCATTGATCAGCAAGAATTTGAAAAAATCAAAAAGGCGTTTAAACAAAGATTTAAAAAAATAAGAAAAATAGACCAAACAAAAAAAGATGCAGTAGATATTGCAAAGTGGGCAGTAACAAATACAGACAATACAAGTGTGGTTAGAGAAGATGAATGAATCTAGAGTATATTGGTATCACATAACATGTGTTTGGGACATCATATGAATCAAAAATGAGTGTAATTGGAATGTTCCATGCATTCGTAAAATATAACATTTAAAGTTAAAATTAAAAGAAGAGTTTAGAATTATAATTAATTTTTTAGTTATAATTCATCTAACTGTTTGTGATATCTTTCTAGAGATTGGTTCACAATAGCCTTTCTTAATTCAATATCCTTATCCAGTTCTCCTTGTAATGTGTTAGATAATCCATTAACTAATGAGTCCATTCTTGTACTATCTTGAATTTGCCATTCATCTAATTCATATAGCATAATACAATGTCGTGCAAGCGTACTTCTTTCTAAACTAAGAAATGCATTTTCTCCAATCATTTTAAAAATTGGATATTTGGCTTCACAATCTCTTACTTGATGTTGGACTATTTGTATCGCACTTGAAGGTGTACTGTCTTGAAGGGATAGAATTGCAAGTCTTGCATCAACTCCACATTTTTTTACGTTTACTGCTTTTTCAGCAAAAGTAAATGAGTCATTGGAGCGAATTTGTTGTTGACATTCTGCTTTTGTATCATAGATTTTTTGTTCTTCTGTTGTCATAGCACTAGCATTTGGAATACTAAAAGTCACTAAAACTACAAACATAACAAAAAACATAGAAGCAGTTTGCTTGTTCCTACTAAGAGTCATTAGAGTTTTTTTTTAATTAATCTTATTTGATAATGCAGTACACATTGCTATCAATATCACTAGATTGATTGCACTGTATTTTTTATGCTAATTTTATAAAATAAAATAAAAAAATCACTTGTTTTGGAAATAACTAAAGAGAAAATTAGGTCATTCTTTGAAGTAATGTAAATTAGTACAAATAAGTCTAAATTATACTAATTTGAAAATTATCTATTATGGAAATATCCAGTAGAAATGTAGTAGAAGGTACGGCTAGATCTCCTCACAGAGCAATGTACAAAGCTATGGGTCTTAATGACAATGATTTATCTAAACAATTTATCGGAGTTTGCCACACAGGCAATGAAGCAACACCATGCAACATTCACCTCCCACAATTAGCATTAGAGGCTAAAAGAGGTGTTTCAGATACAGGTGCAACTCCAAGAGAATTTTCAACTATTGCAGTAAGTGATGGAATTGCAATGGGACATGAAGGTATGAAATCATCTCTAGTATCTAGAGAAGTAATTGCAGATTCAATTGAATTAATGGTAAGGGCGCATCAATATGATGCACTAGTTGGCATTGCAGGTTGTGATAAAAGTTTACCAGGAACTATGATGGCAATGGCCAGATTAAACATTCCATCAGTGTTTGTCTATGGAGGAACAATTAAGCCAGGAATGTTAGATGGAAAAGAACTCACAGTTGTAGATGTTTATGAAGCAGTTGGCGCTTATGATGCAGGAAAATTATCACTAGAAGATTTAAAAAATATTGAAAATGTAGCATGTCCAAATGCTGGCTCATGTGGAGGAATGTTTACCGCAAATACAATGGCCTCAATTTCAGAAGCCATAGGTTTGGCATTACCTGGCAGTGCCAGTCCCCCAGCAGAAGATGACAGACGAAATACAATGGTGTATGATTCAGGTGTTGCATGTGCCAAACTTTTAGAGATGAACATTAGACCTAAAGAAATCTTAACTTTTGAAGCATTTGAAAATGCAATAATGATGTTAAATGCAGTTGGCGGTTCAACAAACGGCATATTACACTTACTTGCACTTGCAAATGAGGTAAATGTTGATTTAACATATGATGATTTTGAAAGAATACGAAAAAGAACACCGCATTTAGCTGATATGAAACCGGGAGGAAATTATGTAATGGAATCATTAGATAGAATTGGGGGCATACCATTTGTATTAAAAAAATTACTTGAAAAAGGATTACTAAATGAAGATTGTATTACAGTAACAGGTAAAACAATAAAAGAAAATCTTAACGCATTCAAATTACCTGAAGCAGAACAACACATTGTAAGATCAATTGAAAATCCCCTACACGAAGTTGGAACTGCAGTTATTCTAAAAGGAACTCTTGCACCTGAAGGGGCAGTAATCAAAACAGCAGGAGTAGAGATGACAAAGTTTACTGGCGAAGCCAAAGTTTACGATAGAGAAGAATATGCATTTGATGCAGTATCAAAAGGAGAAATTGATGAAGGTAATGTTGTAGTAATTAGGTATGAAGGTCCAAAAGGAGGACCAGGAATGAGAGAAATGTTAGCAACAACTGCAGCATTAGTAGGCCAAGGATTAGGTAAAAAAGTTGCAATGGTAACAGATGGTAGATTTTCTGGAGGTACACGAGGATTCATGGTAGGCCATGTTGCACCTGAAGCATATGTTGGGGGTCCAATTGCACTAGTCAAAAATGGAGATAAAATTACAATAGATACTGAAACAAACATTATTGATCTGCATGTATCTAAAGAAGAATTAGAAAATAGACAAAGACAATGGAAGAAACCAGAACCAAATTACAAATCAGGTGCTCTTGCAAAATACGCCACATTAGTTGGCTCAGCTGCAAATGGCGCCATAACATATGCCAACCCATAGAAATTAAAAATTATTTTAAAAAACAATCAGNACATTACAAATGAAAGAAGAAGATAAACATAGTAATAATTTTAAAAAGTTATTGGAAAATCAAGATATCTATGAATGTGAACATCAAAATAAAATTACAAGAAAGATAGAAGCAGGCNATACAATCATAGTATGTAACAAGTGTTTTGAGGAATTTACCAATTATGAGACTAGGCCGTTATCATTAGCAAAACAAATTTTATCTTTAAGTAACAAAATGATTGAAAATAATCCTACATTTATGGACGGTAAAGGATTAGATAAATCACTAAATTTATGGCACGATTGTAACAAAGACGTACTAGAACAATTAAAAAAAATAAATTTTAGTAAAGAGGATAAAAATAATTCAAATGTAGTAGAAGATGAAACAAATTATAATTTTGATGAAATATTACAAGAAACAGAATTAACAAAAAATGAACCAGAATTAGATGGAAAAAAATTACATGATTTGTACAGACATTCTACTAAATTAATCAAATAATAGAAATTAAATTATAAAATTATAATTCATCCATACCTAAAACATCATAGTAAGCCTTAGGTATCATTTGTTGAGCCTTAAAAAAGACATTATTTACAGCCGTATCAAGAACATATGTTCGAGCCCAATCAGCATCACTTCTAATTGAACGNCCAAATCCTTGTAGTAATTTAGTCAATGTTTGAGAAGTATACCATAATGGAAATTTATTCATTTTTGCTTTAGTTCTTTTTTCAGTATAATTTGGATATGGAACTTTTGCAATTATTTGAAATCGAGACAAATCATCCTTCAAATCAACGCCTTCCCATAATGAAGAGGATAGTAAAACACCCGTTGGATCTGAAGAATGTTCAGAAATGACCTCATCTTGAGTTTTGTTATCTTTATTTCTACTATGACAAATTCTGATACGTTTTGTATTTTTAGGAGATAGGTAACGAATAATTTTTTGACATCGGGGGATAGAAGAAGTCAAAATTAGTCCACGTTCATTTGAGTGTTCATCTAAAATTCTATCAATGGTTTTGATAACTTCAAGTTCATCCTCATTAGTTGAACCATAATTTAATCGTCTAATGTTTAGAAGATCAATTTTTCTATTCTCTATTGGAAAAGGGGATTTAGCAGTGTCAACAAATGCAACATCATCTTTTTCTAAACCCATATTTTCACAAAAACTAGATTTGTCAATTGTTGCAGACATAAATATTTGATAATCAGTTTCAAAAAATTCATGTGCAAACTTTGAAACATCAATAGGTTTTACAGAGATAGTTCTAAAATTTCCGTTAATATCTTTCACAGGATCATTGACAATAAAATTATCTTTATCTTCAATAATGTCAATTTTTGCCTGTGCGGCTCTATCATAACGTCTTTCCAAACTGGTGATTAATTCAAAATCAGGGTTATTTTGAAATGCAGGGCTTTCTTTAATGTCTTTNATTTTTTTTGCATAAGAAAATGCAATATCATCAGTGAGTTGAATCATAGAATCTAAATCAGTAAAATTGTATTTTTCAGTATTTAAATTACATTCATCTACCTGTCCAGCAAAAATATCAAATCCAACAAATTGTATAATTTGGTCTTCAATTTTATGAGCTTCATCAAATACAGTAACTTTTCTATCCAAATAATCAGCAAATAGTTTTTTGTTGTATTTCATTATTGTAAAAAATGCATGGTAATTCCACAAAGAGTGTTTAGAAACAAGGGCANCATATTTTTGTAAATAATAATGACAAGATAAGGAATCTTGAGTATTATCTTCAACTTGTTTGATAGTAGGTTTGAATTTACAAACTTGAACTACCTCCTTTCCATTTTTATTTACTCGTTCTTGACATTGACCCTTATCACAAGTTAATCCCCAACGCATTGCTCTACGATCATTTTCTACTTTTTCAGCAGACATTAATTTTAGACATGGAAAATTTTGTTTACCTTTAACGGGTTTTAGAAATGGAATATCTTTGATGTATTGATCTTGTAAATGCTTTGAAGCTGTAACAGTAAAAGAACTATCAAAATAACTTGAAACAGTTGCACCAACTAAAGATTTACCAACACCAGTTGGAGCACAAATAACTATTTTTTTGTAACCAGTTTGTAATTTATTTTCAATTTCATTTAGAATATCTTTTTGAATTTGACGAGGTTTGAAATGATCGGGAAATTTTTCTAAAAGAGACAGAATGATTCTCATGATTTTAGGTATTAAAAGGATGAAGGTTCTTGTGATATACAAAAAATTTCAATTGGATTTAATATCTAGTAAAATTATTGTTTATCATGGAATTACTTGAAGACAAAATGAGAGTTTGGTTAGAGAGTGCCAAATTTGTTAAAGCCATTCCAGGTGTTTATGTATTATACAATAGAAAAAAAGACCCAATTTTTATTGGAGAGACAAATAATTTAGAAACTACATTTTCCAAATACGTAGATACAGAATTTGAAGGGAATGAATGTATGCAAAAAACCCAATCATATCAAAGAGTATTTACAAGTAATCAAAAACAAGAACAATTAGAATTAATTGAGAGATTCAAAAGTGAAACAGGNAAATTACCTGTATGTAATGAAGATATTAAAATTGANACATAATTAAAAAATTGTGTAAATTCAATAAAATAATTACAAAAAAAATCTAAAATTATGAAAATTTAGGAACAAAATATTTAAAATTATAAAAGTAACAGGCACGTAGAAAAAGCATGGAACAATGCGATTATTGTGATCAATTATTTGATACAAAGGAAGTCCTATACGAGCATGTTGAAGTTCATTCAGATACTGAAAGAAATGAACAAATCATATCTAACCAAAAGGAATCAAACAAAAATTAGGCTCGTAAATTAATTGAAAAATACAATAAAAACAGATAGTGNATTTAGATAAGAATAGGTCAAACATACAAAATAAACACAATCATCATTACAAAAATTATGTAGTAAAATAGTTAAAAAAAATATTACATGGACCATTTTACATAATCAGAAATAATAAAAAAATATATTCAAATAACAAATGCCATCCATAATTTAATTAAAAAAATTAAAACATCAGAGGTTAAAAATAAGAATTTTATTTAAAGCGTTATAGGTAATTAATGAGCACATAAAATTAATATCTAAAAAATTCTAGAAATTAATAATAAATTATTTTAAATTTTCAAAAACTTTTGTGTATTTTAATTGAATTTCAAGTTTGTTACCAAAATTAGTTTCTTCATCATATTCTTCACGGGTTTTAATCAAAATTTTAGTTAATTTATCAACTTCTTTTGAAATCATTCTTCCAGAATCTTCTTTTGCAAATTGTTTACGTTGAGCGTCATTGTGACCTCTTGTAGGGAAAACTTTGTTATAAAAATTATTTTCTAAATTTTTTATATGGTCTCTTCTAATTGTTTCAGCAAGATCAAAATGGCCTTGTTCATGTTTTAACAAATTATCATTTGCGTCTGAAAATCTAACCCAAGATAATAAAGAATGAAATTCAACAGTGAGTTGTATGTTTTCAATAAGAAATACAACATCATCATTTAATTTATCAGAATTAATAGTCCAAGTAAATGCATATTTTATAGTACTATGAGAATCTTCAAAAACAGCAGGATTGGATTCAGCTTTAAAATCAGACCATTTCAATAAATTATTTTGAGACCACTCAACAACATTATTTTCACTCATAATTAGAAGTGCGTTAAACAGAGAATAAAATTATTGATAATTTCATAATAAAGTAAAAGTTGTATGATTTTACAAGGTTTAGGCTTGGTTTTAAAAATAATAAAAAAAGGATAATTTTTTCAACCCATTTTGATGAAATATAACGACATGTTTTATTTTAAGAAATTTTCAAAATCAAAGTCATTAGAAACATTGGAAACAGGGTTGTTGACAAATTTGACTGCTTTAAGTAACTCCCAAAGAGTCGATGCAAAAGGAGGCAAATTTGCCTGTTTTCAAAATTCTAAACTATTAATTTCAGAGATTTAATAGACATATTGTGAATAAAAAATTTTATGTTTGGATGGGCATTTCTCTAAGTGCATCTGCAGTAGGGTTATTTTTGTTATTTAGCTAACAGTAAAAAATTTNAACAAGAATGACAATCAGTGGAGTAGGATAATTGTTCTTCATTACTAAATAATTCAGTATTTTGTTTTAACAATAATTCAATGGTTTGAAAAGCAGGGCATTGTTTATCAATAGAAAATAATTCTTCACATTTAGGACATTGAATTACAATATGAGTACCCCAATCACATTCAATCTCAGGAATTACTTCAAAAAGCACCATATTTTGACAAACACAAAGGAGTTTTTTTTGAAATTTATCCACATTATTCATAGATAATTTTTAGATCAGATATTATTTATGGATATAAAATAAATAAAAATTAGAAAATGACAGAATGTCCAACATGTAAACTATCAATGGAGTCACATTCAACATCAGAATTAATGGAGTGTTGTATGAAACAAGTTGGAGATGAATTAACAGAAGAGCAAGAAGGAATTTGTCCTAATTGTAAACATGATATCAAAGGACATTCAGATAAAGGACTAGCAGAATGTACATTAGAATATTTAAAATCAGGTATCAATAGTTCAAGATAAGATTAAACATTAGAGAAAAAGAGGTGTATGTATTGAATCAATTTACAAAAAAAATAATTAATGACTTTTCACCAATGTGGACAAATAAACAAGTATGGGAATTTGAAGAAATTAATGAAAATTTAACTTTTGATATGGCGTATGTGGAGCCAGGAAAATATGATGAGAACGTATGGAAATCTAAATCATCACATCCAGATTCAGATGTTAGAGATGTAGCAGTTAGGACATTTGATAATTTATTGGATGGAGAAGAATTATGGATAGCAAATTGTAATCAAAAAAAAATAGATGAAAAATATGTACCATATCTAATGGCCACAATTGTAGATACAATGATTGAAGAAGAAGTTTGTCTTAACATTAAAAGAAACAATGGTTGTTTATCCATATCAATAGATAGAGATGCAGACGTAATTGATTGTAAAGAATTTTTTGAAGAATTTTATCATTTAGCAACTGGTTTCAATTATGATACAGATACAGGAATTCCAGATGATGAAACTGAAGCAGAGATATACCTTACAAGATTACAAGAAGAATTTGATGAAAAAATGAAAGAAAGACTTGGAGACAAATATTTGCCNGGAAATAATGATCCAGATACCATTAATGCAAAAGATTAGATAAAATACAAGAAAAAAAGAGAACAAAATATGTCTGAAAGAAAACCATTTAGAAAATTCAAAAATAAAGGTCCATCATTGACAGTAGAACAAAAAATAGAACAGTTCATTTTAAGAAATTCAAGAAATGGATTTTTCACCAAAGTATCTACAATCAATTACAAATTTGAAATTTCAGAAAGTAGGGCATGGGAAGTTATCGGAGAATTACTTTTTGATGGAAATATAGAATCAACACATGACCAGTACACTGGAGATATGAAATTATGTGAGAATGGAAAAACACATACAATTATGGGGTTAGAAAATACAAGAAAAAAAGACAAGTTTAGAAAAAAGAGTAAAACAAAACCAAATAAAATAAATAAAAAATAAAATAAATATTTACAAAACATCTTAATGCTTCATTGTATCAATTACTCACATGGATGAAGATAATTTTCCAGCTCAATGTCATCCATTAATAAAATCAAAAAAGAAAAAACAAACCGAGGNNAAAAATGAAACAGTGTAAATTATGTGGAAGTCCATTAGGAAAAGAACCAACTACAGAAGAATTAGAAAGTCATTGGAAAAAACATCATAATTGGCATTGGGAATCAAATAATGAAAAAACACCTCAAGAAGCACTATTAAAAAAATCGATTTAAATAATTAATTATTATTTTTATCAGCAGCATCTAAATATTTTTGAACTTCTTCAACATCTTTATCACCTCTACCCGAAAGCGTAACCACAATAGATTCAGAAGGTTTTCCTTTTTTAGCAACTTTCATAGCTTCAGATATTGCATGGGCAGATTCCAAAGCTGGAATTATGCCTTCAGTTCGTGTAAGTGTCAAAAATGCATCTAACACTTCACTATCAGTTGATGAATGATATTTTACTCGTTTAGTATCCTTGTAGTAGGCGTGTTCAGGGCCAACTCCAGGATAATCTAATCCTGCAGAAATACTATGAGTCTCAGTAATTTGACCTTCATTATCTTGAAGCAAATAAGTCATCATTCCATGAAGTATTCCTTTACTTCCTGCAGATAATGTTGCAGAATGGAATTTAGAGTTTAGTCCTTTACCTGCAGCTTCAACTCCAATTATTTCAGCACTAGTGTCAACTAAAGGATAAAAAGTTCCAATTGCATTAGAACCACCGCCAACACATGCAATTACAACATCTGGATCTTTATTGTTAATTTTTTTCATTTGTGATTTTATTTCATTTCCAATTACACTTTGAAAATCTCTAACCATTACAGGATAAGGGTGAGGCCCTACTGCAGAACCTAACAAGTAATAGGTATTTTCTACATTTGTAATCCAATCTCGGATTGCCTCATTAATTGCATCTTTCAATGTTTTAGAGCCAGATTTTACTGGATGAACTTTAGCACCCAACATGTTCATTCGATAAACATTTAGTTTTTGTCTGATTGTATCTTTGTACCCCATGTATACTTCAGATTTTAATCCCAATGCAGCACATGCCATTGCAGTTGCAACACCGTGTTGTCCTGCACCAGTTTCTGCAATAATCCTTTTTTTATTCATTTTTTTTGCCAATAACCCTTGACCAATTGTATTGTTAATTTTATGGGCTCCACCATGAAGTAAATCTTCTCGTTTAAGATAGATTTTAGCACCACCTAATTTTTCAGATAAATTTTTTGCATAATATAGAGGAGTTGGCCTACCAGCATACACTTTAAGATAATAATCTAATTCGTCTTTGAATTTTCTATCATTTTTAAATTTAAGATAATTTTCTTCTAATTCTTCAATTGCAGGTACTAAGGTTTCAGGGATGTATTGACCACCAAATTCTCCGAATTTACCATCTTTTGGATATTTCAATAGGAGTTCACCAATTTTCTTACTTGTTCTTCAATATTATCGCTTTTCATTATACTTGAGCCTATCAAAAATGCATCAGCACCACATTTTTTCAGATATCTAATATCTTCAGANGTACTAATTCCACTTTCAGATAAAATAAGTCTAGAATCATCATAATCAGATAAAACTAATTCAGTGGTTTTAAGATCAATTTCTAATGTATCTAAATTACGGTTATTAATTCCAATAATGTCAGCTTTTGTTTTTAATGCATTTTGAAATTCTTCTTTAGTGTGAACTTCAAGTAAAATATTCAAACCTTGTTTATGTCCATAACCAATGAATTCATCAATATCAGTAAGGAATTTTTGATCAAAAAGGGATTGAATAACTAACATGTAATCAGCTCCAATTTTTTTTGCAGTATCAATTTGGATCTTATCAATCATAATGTCTTTCATCAATAAGGGCACATCTACAGCNTTTCTCACTTTGATGAAATATTCAGGGGAACCATTAAACAAATGAGGTTGAGTTAAAACAGATAGTGCTTTTGAGCCTCCAGCAATCATCTGTTTTGCAATATTACTAGGATCACCAATTGTTCTAATTTTACCTAAAGAGGGAGATGAAAATTTTACTTCAGTAAGTAATGTTGCGTGAGGGTTAGATGTAATAATTTGTTTAAAATCCTTCTCTGATTTTTGTAAATTAACATCAACATCATACACACCATCATCAATTGCAATTTGAGAATTATTTACTAATTTTTTTAAAATATTTTCAGCCATCAATAATCTCCTTTAATTTTTCAATATTGCCAATATCAGTCACAAATCTCTCCAATAGATTCATGGCCTTACCTTCAATAATTGTATTTAATGCAAGTTCAACACCATCTTCAAAACTATTTACAACATTTCCAACCAATAATCCTGCAGCAGCATTTAATGCAGTAGTTTCAATCATGGATTGATTAGCAGTATTATTTAACACTCCAACAAAAGAATCAATTGCATCTTTTTTAGTTTTAATTTGGATATCCGTAAGAGATGATTTATGCAATCCTAAAAATTCAGGATCAATTGTATTAACTGAAACAACATTATTTTTTAAAATACAAACACTATTTGTAGAACTTGTAGAAAACTCATCCATTCCATCATTGGATCTAACAGTCATTATATTTTCTACGCCTTTTCTTTTTAAAATTTGAGGCAATCTAGTAAGAAAGTCATTTGAAAAAACACCAATAAGTTGATTTTTTACATTAGCAGGGTTGGATAGGGGTCCAAGTAAATTAAATGCAGTTCTTGTTCCAAGTTGTTTTCTAGCAGTAGAAACATTTTTCATTGCAGGGTGAAATTTTTGTGCAAACATAAAACAAATTCTATGTTTTTCTAAAATATCTGCAACAACTGAGGGTTCAGAGTTTAAATCATATCCAAAGTATTCAAAAATATCTGCACTTCCTGAAATTCCAGAACTTGAACGATTTCCATGTTTAGCTACCATACCTCCAGCAGCTGCAACTACAAATGATGCAGTTGTAGAAATATTGAATGTTTGAAGTTTATCCCCACCAGTACCACACATATCAATGACGGTTTCATTATTTTCAGGCGTAACTTTAAGAGATAATTCTTGCATTTTATCAAGCATTCCAAGTAATTCATCATCAGTTTCACCTTTCTGAGATAAATTAGATAAAATTCCCATGTTTTGATCATCTGTTGTTTTACCAGATAGTACTTCAGACATGATTTCGGTCATTTGATCATAAGTAAGATCAATCTTTTGCTCTAATTTTGAAATGTATTGAGAAATCATTTTTCTTTAACCTGTCTAACAAAATTACCCAGAATTATTTTTCCATCTTCAGTCATTATAGATTCTGGATGAAATTGTACACCTTGAATTAAAAATTCTTTGTGCTTAATTGCCATTATTTCTCCATCATCACTAGCAGTAGCAATAACTTCTAAAACATCAGGGATTATTGTTTTATCTCCAACTAGACTATGATAGCGAGTAGCTCTAAATGGATTTTTNACNTNTTTNAATAATTCAGAATCAGTATGATTTACTGGACTAGTTTTTCCATGTCTAACACATCCAGCATTTGTAACTTTACCTCCAAACGCAGCAATAATTCCTTGATGTCCAAGACAAACTCCCAAAATAGGAGTAGTAGAACCAAGATCTTTTATGACATCGCTACATATTCCAAAATACTTTTTCTCTTCAGGAGTACCTGGACCTGGAGAAATAATTATTGCATCATAATTATTTTCTTTAATTTGTGAAATTGTAATTTTATCATTTCTAATCACATCACATTGAACTCCTAATTCACCAAGATATTGTGCTATGTTGTAAACAAATGAATCGTAATTATCAATAATTAAAAATTTCAATTAGATGCCTCCTTTAATGCTTGAAGCATTGCACCTGCCTTGTGTTCTGTTTCTTTAAATTCATTTTCTGCAACAGAATCAGAAACAATTCCAGCACCGGATTGTACAAATCCTTTATTGTCTTTAATGAATATACTTCTAATCGCAATTGCAAAATCACAACATCCATTGTATGAAAAATAACCTACAGCTCCAGCATATGGTCCTCTTTTTTCAGATTCAAATTCATCAATTATCTGCATTGCTCTAACTTTTGGAGCCCCTGAAACAGTTCCAGCAGGAAATACTGCCTGAAATGCATCAAACATATCATTTTTTGAATCTAAAGTCCCTACAACATGACTAACAATATGTTGAACATGACTAAATCGCTTAATTTGCATCAAAGATTCAGGATGAACAGTACCATATTTACAAACTCTACCAATATCATTACGACCTAAATCAACAAGCATAGTGTGTTCTGCTAATTCTTTTTCGTCATGAATTAATTCATCAGATAATGCTTTATTTTTTTCTTCATTATCAGTAATTTTTCGAGTTCCTGCAATTGGAAAAGTTTCAACTTTATCATCAGTGATTCTAACTAACATTTCAGGGGATGCTCCAATGATTANTTTAGAATCTTGTTTTAAGTGATACATGTAGGGAGAGGGATTTAATTTTCGTAGTGTTTGATATAATTTTAAATCATCACCGCTAGTTTCAAATTCAAATTTACGAGATAAAACTACTTGAAAAATATCACCATCATGAATATACTGTTTTGCTTTATTTACAATGTTTGAAAATTTTTTTCTATCCATATTAGGAACAACATCACTTGAAAAAAATTCTCCGAATGTGTCATCACCCATAATTAATTTATCAAATCTGTTTTCATCATGATAAAAATAAAATAATTTTTTATCAACATTGTCATATAGTAATCCGTCATCATAAATTCCAAATTCCATTAAAGGTTGATCAAAATTATTTTCATTAGAAATATCTTCAACTAATTCAATAGCATCATAATTTACAACACCTACAGCTCCACCAAGATAACGATATTTTTGATCATTTGATTTTCCAAGTAATTTTTTTAATTCATTAAAAGGATCACGGGTTTGAATTACAGTGATTTTATTATTTTCAATAATCTCGACTTTATCAGAATATCCTTTAAAAATAATTTTAGGATCAAACCCCATTACAGATGTTTCAGCCAATACCTCAGGACCAGATAAAGACTCAAAGAGAAAAGAATGAGAATAATTTCGAGAAATTTTATTATAAATTTGAAATTGATTTTCAGATAAATCTAATGGTATTACTTTTGCTTGAGCATTTCCAAAGGTGTCCACCCATAGACAAAATTTTGACTGTTTATTATTTAATAGTTAAGAAGGAAAATGTGCTAAAAACAGATGTAAAACAATAGATTTACAGACATCTATTCATTACGGTATAGTACGGTACCTTTATACAATAGTTGATCGCTATAAAATCATGATGAAAATGAGTAGCAGAACAATGATGCAAAATACAAAATTGCATCAAGGTATACAATCATCAGTTTCAAGCGTAGAGTGTTATGTTTGTGGAAAAGGATTATCGGAAGGTCACAGCATTACAGCTAAGACTCTGTCCAACGGAATTGTATTATTTTGTGATGTTCACTATTCAATGCAATAGTTTTAAAAATTATTTTAAAATGGATGTCTATAAAAATAATTTATTGTATAAAATTAATGTTCATTAAATTTTTAAAAATCCAGGTTCGGTAATTTTATTATTTAAAATTCGTTGCAATACAATTCGTTCATTTGAACCTCTAAACTTCATTAATATTTCATTTGTTTCATCTAAAAATTCTTTAATTTGTTTAAAACATAATTTTAATTCTTTTTTTAATTCAACATTAGCAGTGTTTTGGATAGTAAATAAAATAGAAGAAGATAATCCCAACATGCTAGATGTGCCTTCTAGAAATAAATCATAATCTTTAGTACTATGTTTATTAAATTTGTAAGCATTCAAATTTTTAGAAATATCAATAAAGATTTTTCTACTATCTAATTTTTTTAATGCTTTGTTTATTTTAGTTTCATTTGTAAAAATAACATTATTGATAAAACCAATATGATCAGATGCATCAGTAAATTCTAATTTTGTATAAGAGGTTTCACTTTTGTATCCATGTTTTTTTAAATAACCAAATTCTTCCATTTTATTTAACACATCTGAAAATTTACTTCTAGTGTATCTTTTTCTTTTTTCATCAACACAATTTTCCCACATATCAGTCAAATACGCAGTTTCCCCATTCATAGAATTAAAATGGTAGATATGGAAATATCCTTCATATTTTGTTCATAAATTAGCCCTATTTACGGGTTAATTGCAAATTTTTGCTCATTTCATTTACAAAATATGATACTCTAAAAATTAATTAATTAAATTAATGACAAATACAAAGTATGGATACACCAAAGGAGATTAATTCAGTGTATTGGAATAGCAAGAAAAAATTATGGGAGTATGAAATAGTTCCAGTAGAAGAATATCATGGTTCAGTTGATTGTCAATATTGCAATAAACCAATGTCACACAATATCAAAACAAAAGG
>JGI26250J51715_1000351_pt1 | contig 14993 bp, 23 predicted proteins | sample SaaInlV_150m_DNA_4_FD_51715 | JGI IMG/M metagenome (IMG submission 51715) | reverse complement strand
AATTGGAGAGGGATATGTTGAGATGAGTGTGATAAATAATTGTCAATCAGATCCCCAAAATGCTAAATTTGATGGGGCAAGATTTATGCGATATTCATTAGATTGCGAAAAAGGTTCAGAATACTATGTTGAAAGAATTACAAAAGAAAGTGAATATAGAGAATGGTTTGATCGAAACTATTTTTATTTATCACCAGAAAGTCTTCCTGAATTAATTGAATCATCATATGTGGGAAACGGATACTGTTCGAAGTATAGTGTACCATAGATATGAAACCAATATCCATTATACTTGTAATCGTATTTGTGTTTTTGATTGGATTTGTTTTCATGTCTTCACCAGATGATGCAACTGAACTCACTCAACAAGAAATATCCGATATGGAGAGGCGTCACAATATTAAAGACAGTTGTAACAAATTATACCCTGAAGATATAGAAAAGGCACTTCAATGCTATAGGACTGTCATGGGAATCAATATTCCTAATTATTCAAATGACATTTCAGAACCTGTATCTAAACCCCAAGAATTGAACCCTGATAAAATAGATGAACTATTAGAATTTGAAAAACTTGTCAATGTGTTGGGTTTGGGGGAAAGTAAAGAAGAGGTTTGGAAACTATTTCAAGAAAAATATTCTGAGTGTCAAAGGAATTTTGTACACTCAAGTTTAGGTGCTGCTGAGAAATATGATGAGATGGCAAATTGTGTTGGAGAATCAGGGAGTATTTTGGAAGAATACACTGAAAGTCATTATCCTTAGTTTCTAAAAAACTCAATCCGCCCTAGCGTTTGTTACATACTGGAAAATACTCTTTTCAAATCCGAAAGAATTCCTTGAAACCCGATCTATCAAATTCACGCTTGAATATGTTAAAGAAACTTAGCTGAATGCCTCAATGATTTATAAGACGATTCTCGACTTTTTGACTTCATGGCAAAGGTATACGATGTACCAGCAGATGTGTTAATTGGAAGATTAGCAGAGATTCTAAAAAGCGAGGATATCCCTGCACCTTCTTGGACTGCATTTGTTAAAACAGGAGCTCATGCTGACAAACCACCTCAAGATAGAGAATGGTGGCATACTAGATGCGCTTCAATAATGAGAAAAATTTACCTTCATGGCCCAATTGGTATTAATGAATTAAGAAAAGATTATGGTGGTGGTAAACCTTTAGGATATGGTGCTGCTCATCACAAATCTGCAGGTGGCGCAATTATTAGAAATGCAATTCAGGGATTAGAAAAACTTGGATATTTAGAAAAAGTTGAGAAGAAAGGCCGTTCTGTTTCCAAACAAGGAATGCAAAAACTTGATAGATTAGCAACAGAAATTCTTAAAGAATTAATTGTTGAAACCCCTCAATTGAAAATATACTCTTAGATTTAAAATGAGTTTTCCAGAACCTAACGAATTACCTCAAGATAATCCTGCTGATCGTGAACATGCAGCTCAAAAAGAACAAATCCTAAAACAAATTCTAACCCCTGAAGCTAGAATGAGATTAAACAATATCAAAATGGTAAAAAAAGAATTATCTGATCTTGTTGAGCAATATCTAATTGGAATGGCAACTCAAGGAAAACTTCCAACTCAGATAAATGATGAGCAATTCAAGCAAATTTTACTCTCAATCCAGCAACCAAAACGAGATTTTAAGATAAATCGCGTATAATTCAGAAAAAATATAATTATGGGAAAAATTTGGTATAGTTATGAAAGCAATTGTATATAATGAATATTCACCAGAAGACGATTTCGCTAAAATCCTCAAAGTCCAGGAAGTCGATGATCCAAAACCAAAATCCGATGAAGTAGTTTTTCAAGTTAAAGCTGCTGCTCTAAATTATAATGATATTTGGGGAATGAGAGGAAATCCAGTACCAGTACCATTACCACACGTTTCAGGTTCTGATGCAGCTGGTGATGTTATTGCAGTTGGTGAAGATGTTAAAAATATCAAAGTTGGACAGAGTAGTATCTCACTCTAACATGTCTTGTAGAGTTTGTAAAGCATGCACTGATGGACGAGAATTTGATTGTACTAAAAGAATCATTTGGGGATTTCAGACTGGTCCTAATTGGGGAGCATTTTCTGACAAACTCATTTACCTGAAGTAAATGTTGCAAAAATTCCTGAAAATGTATCTTATGATGATGCAGCAGCTGCATCTATGACTTTACTAACATCATGGCACATGTTAGTTGGTAGAGCAAAGATTACTCCAGGACAAACTGTCTTAATTATGGGTGGTGGCTCTGGAGTGGGAAGCTTTGGAATTCAAATTGCAAAATTATACAATTGTGATGTTATTGCAACAGCAAGTCCAGACAAACTAGACAAATGTCTAGAACTTGGAGCAGACTTTGCAGTAGATCATAGAAAAGAAGATTGGCACAAAGAAGTCAGAGCAATTACAAAAGAACTAGCAAAGAAAAAAGGTGAAGCACCAGGAATTGATGTTTCATTTGATCATATCGGTGAAACACACTGGAACAAACAATTGACTTTACTCAAATATGGTGCAACTCTTGTTTCATGTGGTGCAACAACTGGTTATGATGCAAAAACTGATCTAAGACATGTATTCTTNAANGGAACTAACATCTTGGGTTCAACACAAGGAACTAAAGCTGAATTAGAACAAGGTCTATACTGGATGGGTCAAGGTAAAATCAAAGCAGCNATTGATTCAACATATTCGTTTGAGCAAGCAGCAGAAGCTCACACAAAGATGTTAACTGGAAAAGGTCTCTTTGGTAAAATNTTACTAAAGCCAGAGGGCGCTTAATCATTTAATGACCCAGCTTTTNAGAAGTCTAATTTTTGTTCCTGGAAATAATTCCAGATTCTTAGAAAAAGCAAAAACACTTCAATCTGACATTGTGTGTTTTGATTTAGANGANTCTGTTCCAGATNATGAAAAAGTAAATGCACGAAAATTAATTAAAACTGCATTAAAATCTAGAAAATCNTATCAATCTTCAATTTTTGTTCGTACAAACTCTCCATCATCNGGTAAAATTCCATCTGATTTGAAAGAAGTTATTCAAAAAGGAATTGATGGAATTGTAATTCCTAAAGTGAATAATGTAAAAGAGATGCAAAAAATCGTAAAAATCCTTTCTGGGTTGGAAAAAAGACAAAAATTAAAACCAATTCAAATTATTCCTTCCATTGAATCTACAGAAGGTGTAGTTAACACGTTTAACATTGCATCATTTGGAAAGCGTGTTTCTGCTGTAGTTTTTGGTGTTTTTGATCTTCTAAATGATTTGGGTGTTGAATATACTAAAGAATCAGAAGGGGCAAGATATTCTAGAGGAAAAATTCCTGTAGATGCGCGTGCTGCAGGTATTGTAGCAATAGATGCAATTTGGCAAGATCTTAAAGATTCCAAAGGATTTGAAAAAGACTGTAAATTTGGTAAAAATCTTGGATATTCTGGAAAAAGTATCATACATCCAGATCAAATTTCAACTGTACACAAATTATTTTATCCAAACAAAGGTGAGATCTCCTGGGCTGAAAAAGTCTGTAAAATCTATGCTGAATCAACAAAAAAAGGAAAAGGAGCCACTACTGTTGATGGTAAAATGATAGATGAAGTGCATTTTAAACAAGCAAAAGCCCTCCTCGAACTCGTGAAAAAATAATTTTTGTCCCTGATAATCTTTATTCTGTATCAATAATCGATTTCATGCTTGTACTTTTTTCAAATATTTTTTTAGATACAATTCCGCTGATTGCAATTTTTTCTTTTTTAATATTTATAGAAATTTCTTGAAAAACACATCTGATTTTTGAAATCTTTTTACTTTCACTAAGAATTTTCCCTGTTTCTATTAACAATCCACTTACTAACAAATCCTCTATTTTTCTATATCCTGAAGTTTTTGGAATTTTGGATTCTTTTAGAATTTGTGGTATTGTATATTCATTTTCTAAAAGAACCAAAATAATTTTTCTTGATTCTAAATCTCCAAACAATTCTAAAACTGAACTTATTAAATTTGAATCAACCATGTTTATAAAATATCTGTCATCTTTTTTCTTGATTTTGATAATTTGATTAATGCAATCTTTTTCATACTTGTTAACATTAATGTTAGAATTTTTTTTAAGGACATTGACAAATTTTTGAAAATGTTCAATTGAAAGTTTTATTGACATTCCATGCTCTAAAAACAATTCACGTTCAATTTTTTTTAAAATGTCTAATTCTAACCCTTTCTTAATTTTACTAGATAATTCTATTGAAATTAATTTATCAATACCGCCCATTCTAAAATTCTAGAAAATGGAAAATATTAAAGCATCCTTTTCTAATTATGACTAGGGATGTCTAAATCTGTAATTGTAATTGACGATGATGAGGATACAGTTAGATTGTTTAGTGAATTTCTTGAAGAAAATGGCATAAATGTTATCGGTAATGGTTTTGATGGCGTTTCTGCAGTTAAATTATTTAAAGAAACAAAACCTGATGTTGTTTTAATTGATCTAAACATGCCTAATGGAAGTGGATTTTATGCAATCAAAAAAATTCAGAACATTGATCCTAGTGCAAAAATTATTGCTGTAACTGCTGATACTAGTTCTAGTACTATAGAAAAATTAGATAAACTGAAAATAGGAATGATCCAAAAACCATTCAAAATGGATCAAGTTATTTCTAAAATCAACAATTAATTCCCACTTGTGGAACTTAACGCATATCGTTATAAGAATAAAATATTAGAGTAACGTATGAGCAAACGTGTAACTATCATGATTGATGATGATTTGGATAAAAAACTTAGAATGCGTCAAGCAAAACTAATTCAACAAGAACAATCATCATACAGTTATTCTAGAGTACTAAACGAAGTAATTCGTAAAGCCATCTAGTCATACTGTAACGAATAATTTTCTATATTTTATCAAAATATGTTAAAGTAATGAGTTTTAACAAAACTTGATAATGATTGATCTTCTTGATCCTACAAATGTAATCACTAGAATGTTTAATGCAAAAAAGTATGGTGAAATGTATGACTATTGTAAAAATCTATTAGAAAAATCCTCTGATAATATGATTGCATTACAAAATATTTCCTTATCTTTGATATATCTAAAAAAATATTCTGAATCTATTGTTTACTGTGACAGAGTTTTAGAAATAAAAAATTCAGATACATTTGCACTAAAAAATAAAATCTATGCTCTTGAAAATTTAAAGCAATATGAAAAAGTTATAGAATTATGTGAGGAAATTCTTTCTTTATCTCCTAATGATATTTGGGCTTTGGACAGTATGGGATTATCTCTAAATGAATTAAATCGACATCATGATGCACTCAATTGTTATGAAAAATCCCTAAAAATAGATGGTAATGATGTGACTGCTTTGATGAATACTGCCATTTCACATAGCCATATGGGAAATTATCAAGATGCAATTAATTTCTATGATATGGCTCAAATTCTTGATTCTGGTTTAAAAGAAATACCTGTTGCAAAATCCAGATTATATGAAAAGCTAGGGATGAAAGATGAAGCATTTTTAGCTGCACAAAGTGTTTTGTCTAAAGATATGGAAAAAATTAAAAAAAATGCTAAAGAAAACAAATGCTCTGTTTTCCATCAATTTTGTGAAAATGAATTTGAAGAGTCTAATTCCAAATAATTACAATTGATATTTATCTAAATCATTTTATATATTGAAATTTAGTCATTTTTTATGTTCACTGGAATTGTTGAAGGCATTGGAAAAATCAAAAAGATATCTAAAAACACAAAAAATAGAAGTGCAATCCAAATGACTGTGGATCTTGGTAAACATGCCAAGGGATTAAAAATTGGACAAAGCGTTGCTCTAAATGGTGTATGTCTTACTGCTACAAAATTATCCAAATCGAATTGTATTTTTGAAATGATTGAAGAAACTACAAAAAAAACTGATCTTGGTAATCTAAAAGTTGGAGGAATTGTCAATATCGAAAGGAGCTTGAAAGCTGGTGACAGATTAGAAGGTCATTTTGTTTTAGGTCATGTTGACGGGGTGGGAATTATCAAAAAAATTCTAAAAAAACCAAAAGAAGTTCAGGTTTGGTTTGAAGTTCCAAAGAACCTTTCAAAATATGTGGTGAAAAAAGGTTCTATAGCAATGGATGGTATTAGTTTGACTGTTGTTGATATTAAAAAAAATCTTGCGTATGTCTCATTAATTCCTCACACTATTGAAGTTACAAGCTTTCATACCAAAAAAGTTGGCGATAAAATTAATATCGAAACTGATATTCTTGGAAAATACATTCTAAAATAATATCTATCATCTACCACTTTATTGGTAATTACCAATTTTTTAGTAAACTTTATAGTTAGTTTTCAGAATTTTTTCAATATGTCTCTTGAATCTGCATTAGAATCTCTACAACGTGGTGAATTTGTTTTGTTGTTTGATTCTGCTGGACGAGAAAATGAGATTGACATGGTAGTAGCTGCTGAATTTGTAACCCCTGAACATGTTGCAAGAATGCGTCAACATGCGGGTGGATTATTGTGTATAGCATTAGATCATAATTTTGCGACATCACTTGAATTAAGATACATGCATGAAATTCTTGCTGATTCAACAATTTCAAATAAAGAAATGATTATGGGTTTGGCACCTTATGGTGATCATCCAACCTTTTCATTATCTGTAAATCATTATCAAACTTATACTGGAATAACTGACAAAGATAGAGCACTAACAATTAAAGAAATGGCAAATATTTACAATGTAGAAAATAGACAAAAGAAATTTGGTTCATCTTTTAAAACACCTGGACATGTTCCTTTGTTGATATCATCTAAAGGACTACTGTCTACACGTCAAGGACATACTGAAATGTCTGTGTATTTGGCACAAGTTGCTGGTTTAACACCTGTTACTGCAATTTGTGAAATGATGGATGCTGAAACTTACTCTGCATTATCTGTGGAAAAAGCTGAAAAATTTGCAAAACAAAATGGAATTCCATTAATTGATGGAACAGAACTTTTAGAATACGCCAAGGTGCATTAATTATGAATATTGCGTTAGTAGTTTCAGAATTTAATAAAGATGTGACATCTAGAATGCTTTCTGTAGCCCAAGAAAAGGCTNATTCTATGAAATTGAAAATAGTNTACACTTGTACAGTTTTNGGNTCTTATGACATGCCTGTAATTGTTGATACATTATTGAAGAAAAAAGATGTTGATGGAATAGTAACTTTAGGTGCTATAATTACAGGACAAACAAAACATGATGAAGTAATATCACATGCAACTGCTAAAATTCTTGCTGAACTATCTGTAAAATATCAAAAACCTGTATCTTTAGGCATAATTGGTCCTGCTATGCAGGAAAAACATGCACATGCAAGAATTAGACCTGTTGCAGAACGTGCAGTTGAAGCAGCACAAAAAATATTTGACGAATTAAAACGGATTCAATGATGATTCAACTTAGCATTTTAAAAATTACTGAATATGGTCCTTGGACTTTAACTCTTGGAAGCGATAGAGAACATGAACTCCAAATGCTTCAAGCATCACTTTACAGAGAAGTACAAAAACTATTTTCTGCCAAAAACTGTATAGTTTTTCTTAATCGTGCTGATGAATTTTTTGTAGTTTCAAATGAACTTGAATTAGAAGATCATATAGAAATTCAAAAAACACTCAAAAAATCATTTGATGTCTCTTTAACAATTTCTATTGGTTATGGCGAATCACCTTTTGAAGCAAATTTGAAAGCATATGAAGGAAGGAAAAATGAAATAATCTTAAACAAAGAATATAATATTTTTGGTTTTGTTTCTGATAAATTAAATCCACAAGTTTCTATAATGCATTTGGATGTAGATGATCTTAGTTCAAAAAGAAAAACTGATTCCCCATATGAAATATCCTTAACCATTTTTGAATTATATTCTAAAATGTCAAGATATTTCCTAGAAAAAAACTCTCTTACATTCTTTATGGGTGGTGATAATTTTATGGTGGTTGCAAGTAATGATGCAAAAAATTCTGTTCAAGATTTTATCACTATAATTAAAAATGAAGATGAAATTTCTTTAAATTGTGGAATAGGTAATGCACATTTATCTAGAGATGCAGTTAAACTAGCCACAAAATCTCTTGATACAATACGAGAAATAAGAGATTCAGGAAAAGAAAAACCTGACGTTTATGAATTATAATGTTAATTAAAAATATCAGTGCATTATTAGGCGATGAATTAAATTTTGTTTCAAATACCAATATACAAATTCAAAATAATAATTTTAAAAGAATTCAATCAAATATCAAACCTAGCGGAAAAGAAGAATCTATTGACTGTGAAGGACTATTAGTAATTCCTGGATTCATTAATGCCCATACTCACATAGGTGATTCCATAGGAAAAGATGTAACATTGAATAGTTCTGTTGATAAAAGAATTCATCCTGTATTTGGAGCTAAATCAAAAATTCTAAAAAATACTTCTCCAGATAATTTAGCATCCTTTATGAAAAATTCATGCTATTCTATGATGAGAAAAGGAATAACAACTTTTGTTGATTTTAGGGAAGGTGGAATAGATGGTGTTATTTTACTGAAAAAAATATTATCTGATATTCCTTTACGTTCGATCATTTTAGGTAGAATTGAATTTTATCAAGGAACCAGTGAAATTAGAAAAAACATATCTTTTCCTAGAGAAAAAACCAATATTCTTGCTGAATTACTCAAAAAATGTGATGGGTTGGGAATTAGTGGTGCAAATGAAAACAGTACTTCTGTTTTAAACCATTATTCAAAAACTACAAAATTACGAGCCATTCATTCTTCTGAAACTAAACAAAGTATATCTAAATCAAAAAAAGATACTGGGAAATCTGAAACCATTAGAGCATTATCTCTAAAACCCCATTTTCTAATTCATATGACTCATGCATCAAAAAGTGATCTTCATTTTGCAGCCAAAAAAATTCGAGGAATTGTAATTTGTCCTAGAGCCAATTCATCATTAGCTGAGGGTATTCCAGATATAGAATTAATGCAAAAGGCTGGATGTACACTAGCTTTAGGCACAGATAATGTGATGATTAACTCTCCTGATATGTTTAGAGAGATGGATTTCTTGTGGAAAGTTACTATGGGGATTCATAAAAAAAGAATTGATCCAAAAGAAATTCTTAAGATGGCTACTGTTAATGGAGGAAAAATTTTAAAAAAAAATATTGGAGTTCTTGGAACTGGAAAAATTGCAGATTGTATTTTTCTTGATAAACATGCTTTAGATTTAGAACCTATGCATGATCCACATGCATCTATTGTTCATAGAGCATCTGAATCTACAATTAAAGCTGTAATGATTGGAGGTAAAATAGTATATGGAAAAATCTAGACCTTATGTAATTCTTAGTGGAGCAATATCTGTTGATGGAAAAATTGCTACAAAAACTGGTGATTCAAAACTTTCTTCAAAACAAGATAGTATTAGGCTTCATAAATTAAGATCCAAAGTCGATGCAATTCTTGTTGGAAAAAATACAGTTTTAGTTGATAATCCATTATTGACTGTACGTCATACTATTGGCAAAAATCCAACTAGAATAATTTTAGATTCAAAAGGTATCTTGTCTAACAAATCAAAAATTTTACAAACGTCTGATAAAGTTAAAACCATAATAGTTGTATCAAAACAAATCTCAAAACTAAATCTTGAAAAATTAAACAAATTCCCAGTAGAAATTATCATTGCCGGTAAAAATTCTATAAATATTAAATTATTATTAAAAAAACTCTTAGAAAAAAATTTTAAAACAATACTTGTCGAAGGAGGAGGAACAATAAATTGGGAATTTGTCAAACACAATATTTTTGATGAATTAATTATTACAATATCCCCATTTGTCATTGGAGGGAATAATGCTGTATCCCTTGTTGAAGGAGAAGGGTTTAGAAAAATTTCAAAATCCCCTAATCTTAGACTAAAGTCGACCAAGAGGCTCAAAAATCACTTTGTTCTACATTACACCAAAGTGTAAGTTCTTATACTTTATTTAAAATAAAATTACAAGAAATTGGCAGTAAAAAAGAAAACTACAACCAAAAAGAAGGCTGCACCAAAACGTAAAGCTGCACCAAAAAAGAAGGCTGCACCAAAACGTAAAGCTGCACCAAAAAAGAAGGCAACTAAATCAAAATCAAAAAAACCAGCATTTGGCGGATACGCAATTAATTTTGTAGGTCGTCAAGAAACTGTAGAACAAGTATTTGGTAAAAAACCAATTGCTCCAAGTGAAATGACCAAAAAGATTTGGGCATTTGTAAAATCAAACAGCCTTTCTAATCGTTAAATCCATTTGTTAACGAATACCGTTAACAATTTTTAATTATTTTTCTAAATATGAATAAAGTATAGATATTGGATATTTTTTCAATATATTATGTCAACTACATCACTAAGACGTGATCATGATTTAATAGAAAAAGTGATTAAATCTATGGAATCAACAGTCCAATTATTATCTAATGGAACACAAATTCCTGAATCTATTTTACTTCCTGTAATTGATTTCACAAAAAATTTTACAGATGTTTGTCATCATAGTAAAGAAGAAAAATCATTGTTTCCTGCATTAGAACAAGCAGGATTACCAACTAACATGGGCCCTATCGCAATGATGTTGATGGATCATGAACGTTCACGAGAAATTGGAACTGCGATGGAACAATCAGCAAAAGAATATCTTTCATCAGGTGATTCTACAAAATTAATTAGTGATATGCATCAGTATGTTGAACATATTACAGAACATCTATGGAAAGAAAATAACAAATTATTCATGATGGCAGAAGCTAGATTACAATACGTATCAGAAAAAGTTGATCAAGAATTAAATGAAATTGAAAAAACTAAATTAAATGATTTAGGAAAATCACGAAAACATTATGAAGATTTAGCTGAAAATCTTTCTAAAGATATATCTCAACAAGGAAATTAGATTTGTCTCATACATTATTTGGACAAGTAGTAGGCGTCAGAAAATTTGTTAATGGTGATATTGAAGTAGATTTCTATCATGATGATGAAATTACAAAATTGCTATATTCCTCTAATTCTAGTAGATTAGGAAATTTCCCAAAAGAATTAACTGAAACTTTAGCCTCTACATTGGCCACTGATGTTTGTATTGAGATTTTTTTTGGAGATGATGGAAATCCTACACATATAGAANNNGAAGANTNNGAAGATGAAGATTTAGAAGATGAAGATTTAGAAGAAAATCAATAAATCTATTCTACGTAGTGATGATGTGTTAAATTATCATAAAATCTAACTGCTTTTAGATTCACAAATTCTAGCATTCCATATCTTGATAATTCTCTTCCAAATCCACTATGCTTAATTCCTCCAAATGGAATTCTCGGATCTGAAATTACTACATTATTGACACTTACAATTCCTGATTCTATTCGTCTTGACATTTTATCTGCTTTAGCAAGATCTTTTGTCCAAATACTTGCACCTAGACCGAATTCACTTTCATTTGCTAATTTTATTGCCTCACTCTCATTTTCAACTATTGTAATTGGNGCAACTGGTCCAAANGTTTCCTCAGTTGCAATTCGCATATCNGATTTTACATTTGTAAGAATTGTAGGTTTGTAAAAATATCCTTTTCCTTCTATTTCAGAACCTCCTAAAAGAATTTCTGCACCTTTTTCTTTTGCATCTTCTACTATTCCAGAAATAGTTTCTAATCCATCTTTACTTGAAAGTGGTCCAATATCTGTCTCAATTAACATTGGATCACCTACTTTGAGTTCTGATGCTTTTTTGATAAATAATTCGATAAATTCATCTGCAATATTTTTTCCAACAAAAAATCTTTTTGAAGCTACACAACTTTGACCACAATTGATGAATCTGCCTTTAACTGCCCCTTCTGCAGCTTTATCTATAATTGCATCATCTAATACTATGAAAGGATCACTACCACCTAATTCTAATACACATTTTTTCAAATTTCTTGCAGATCTTTCTCCTACTTTTGCTCCAGCATTGGTACTTCCTGTAAAAGTGACAGCGTTTACATCTGAATCAATTAAATGATTTGCAGATTCTACACTACCTACTACAGTTTGAAAAATCCCATCTGGCATTCCTGATTCTGTAAAAGCTTTTTCAATTTCAATACCTGATTGCATTGTTACTCTGGATGGTTTCATTACAATTACATTTCCTGCCATCAAACATGGGGCTGCAAATCTTAATGCTTGCCAATAAGGAAAATTCCAAGGCATAATAGAACCAATTACTCCTAGTGGTTCAAAAGATAGAAAACTTTTCCTAGCATCTGTGTTTAATACTTCATCAGATAGAAAACTATCTCCATGATCTGCATAAAATTCCAATGCCCAAGCACATTTTTCCACCTCACCTATTGATTCTTTGAGTGGTTTACCCATTTCAGTTGTTGCAACTTTTGCAAGATTTGTTTTATTTTTTTTAAGATATTCTACTAAATTGTAAATGTAACTTCTACGTTTCTCATAATCTTTCTTCCATTCAGGATATGCTCTTTTTGCTTTTTTTACTAAATCAAATACTTGATTTTTATCCATTGTTGAAAATTTTGTAATTTCTTCACCTGTAGCTGGATTTACTGTAGATATTTGACTCAAGGATTTTCCCACAAATTTCTCCTATTTAATTTAGTGACTTAATTTTTAAATTATTGGCCTTGTCCTTGACTTTAATTAGAATATTTGTTGCATATCTTTTTTAATTTCATCTACTTTTTTTGCATATGCTTTTTTAGATTTATCATTCTTTTTTAGATTCAAAACATTTCCACATGATGGACATTTGAACATCCCTTCAAGTGAATCTTCAAAAGTTACTCTTGGACAGTCTTCATTTCCACAATGATAAAAGTCCCCAAAATTTTCAAAATCTAATCTTTGTTGCAACCTTTCTGTAATTTTCTTTTTTTGATTTTCAATAAAATGTTCAACTTCTTCTCTTCTGGTTCTCCATCTGTAAACAAACCATCCTTTTCTTTCATCTTTCACTCTAATTCCTGTAATTAGTGATTTTCCAAATAGATCATACAATACTTTTCTTACCATGTTGATTCTAAGACCTGTAGAACTTGCAATTTCTTCGTCAGTTGCATCTTCAGCTTTCAACAATGATCTTGCTACTTTGAGGTATTCGTCTCCTCCAATCATTGAAGCAATTCTAACAAAAGGATCTTCGTATTTATCTACCAACTCAAATCACTCCAATTTTCTATTATTAATCCCTTGTCTCTTTTACTTGTACATTTTTACCCTTTTTTGTGGGTACGATCTTCCTTTTTGCATCTGAAAATACTTTTTCAAATTGCTCTCCTTTTTGAATTCGATCTAATAGTATTGCCAAAGCACTAATCTCTGAATGAGGTTGACTTCCAACTCCAACATTATAATCTGCTAACTCATAAATTTCTCTTGGAACTTTTTCAGCACCTACAACAATTAACAAATCTTTTTCATTTCGAATTTTTTCTTGAACATCATTAATACTTTCACCATACATTGAAAGATGAACAATTTTNAACCCGTCATCTTTTTTCTTTTTTACAATNGTTTTCCATTTTTCAATAAACTCTANCTCAAAATTACCTCCCCAGGTATNGTTGATTTTTTTAATAGTATCNTTGATTTCTGGATTTATTTCAGTCATGTAAATCCGTTCAGCACCAAATCCTCTGGAAACNAGTGCAACATGNGTTGTTACTCTATCATCTCTTACTAGACGTTGTCCAATTCTAACCACCTCAATTACCAAATGTTTTTTCAACTCCTTCCCATGCATTATTTTTTGGTTTATGAAAACCCTGATTTTCTATAATTCCTTTGATTAATTCTTTTAATTCAGTAATATTTTTTCCAGTTTTTGCAGAAACTGAAATTAATTTTTCATTTTCTGTTAAATTAAGAAATTCAATTCTTCGTTCAACTTCTTCATTCTTTAACAAATCTGATTTATTTAGAGCATAAACTACTTTGTCTAGTTTTACATTTAATTCATTTAATGTTCTCATACAACTAGAAAATTTTTTCTTCAATTCAGAAACTGAATCACTAATATCAATTACTAAAATAATGACATCAGTATGTATCAATTCTTCTAATGTAGATTTGAATGCATCAATCATGTATGCCGGTAATTTACTGATAAAACCAACAGTATCTGCAATTAAAAATGGCTCTTGATTAATCATTAATCTTCGTGTAGTTGTGGTAAGAGTTGTAAACAATTCTTTACTCTGAGTTCTTGTTTCACCTGTTGTTTTGTTAAACAATGTAGTTTTTCCTGCAGAAGTATATCCTGCAAGTGATATTGTTTTGAATCCCATTCTTTTTCTTCCTTGCCTATGAAGTTCTCTTTGCTTTCCAGCTTTTTCAAGCTTGGATCTTATTGTTTTCATTCTATGTTTGATATCATTATAGTACACATCAACTTCGAATTTTCCTATTCCCATAAATCCAGGCTGTTCACCCAAATTTGCAAGTCTAACTTTCTCTTTAGCTCTTGCCATTTCATATCTTAACTGTGCTAATTTTACCTGTAATTTTGATTCAGCACTTGAAGCTCTACTTTCAAAAATCTCAAGAATTAATGCTTCTCTATCTAATACTTCTCTGTGTAATACTGTGGCAAGATTATAATTTTGACTTGGTTTTAGAATTTCATCAAATATGATGACATCCGGTCTTAATTTTCCTGATATTTCCTCTAATTGTTCTAATACTCCCCCACTAATTCCATACTTTGGTTTTTGAAGATAATTTTGCGTGATTGTGTGAATCACTTGATATCCTGCAGCATCACATAACCCTTTGGCTTCATTAATTGCATCTTCTTTATCATACGTGATTAAAATTGCTGTATCCATTTTAATTCAATATTTTACTATAATTCACGTTAAAG
>JGI26250J51715_1000328_pt1 | contig 15839 bp, 17 predicted proteins | sample SaaInlV_150m_DNA_4_FD_51715 | JGI IMG/M metagenome (IMG submission 51715) | reverse complement strand
GCTAAGAAGAAACCAGTAGCTAAGAAGAAACCAGTAGCTAAGAAGAAACCAGTAGCTAAGAAGAAATAATCAAAATTCCCTTAAAAAGGTTATTTATAAACCAGGCTATTTGCTTGGTTTTTTTTATTTTATTTTATTTTTATGTCAAAAATTAAAGAAAATATTCAAATTGTTCAAGAAGAAATTGAACAAAATTTACATGAAAACGAAAGGAATATTCGGTTAGTTGCTGTTAGTAAGGGCCAGAATTATTCTGCAATTAGAAGTGCTTACGAAGCTGGGCAAAAAATTTTTGGGGAGAGCTATCTTCAAGAGGCACTCGATAAAAAGAAATTTCTTGATGACCTAAAAATAGAATGGCACTTCATAGGACCTATACAGAGCAATAAATGCAAACTTATATCGGAGAATTTTTCTTGGGTACAGACTGTTGATCGAATCAAAATAGCAAATAAATTAAATCAATATAAAAAATCTGAAAGACCCTTGAACATATGTATTCAAGTTAATATAAGCAATGAAGATACCAAAAGTGGAATAAATGTAAACGAAGTAAGTCAATTTGCGGGACTTATAAACAATCTAAAACATTTAAACTTAAGAGGGATAATGGCAATTCCGTCTAAAACAAATGAAAAACAAGCCTTAATATCACAATATCAAGCCTTAAAAGATGTATATGAAGAACTAAAAAATAGTTACGGCTCTGTTGATACGTTGTCAGTAGGAATGTCGAATGACTACTTGTTAGCAATTCAGAATGGGGCTAATCTTGTAAGGGTTGGAACGAAGATTTTTGGTAAAAGATAAAAATGATAAAAAATAAACTTTATTTTATTGGTTATGGAAACATGGCTGAGGCTATTTATCTGAGGATAGATAAAAGTTCATATGAAAATATTTTTTTAATTGAAAAAGACAATGACAGAAGAGCTTACATAGATAAAAAGAAATACTCAAAAACCCAAATACTTAAAAATATCAATAATATTAAATTTAACAATTCAGACATTGTTATTTTATCTGTTAAGCCAAAACAAATTAAACTAATCTGTAAGGAAATAAATTCATTAATTTTAGAAAAAAGAGATATTCCGATTATAATTTCTATTGCAGCTGGCATCACAACATCTACAATAAAGAATCATATAACTCAAAATAATTTATCTAACCTTCAAAATCATTTAAATATTTATAGAGCTATGCCAAATTTATGTGCAATCAATGGTGATGGTATAACAGGCTTGTACGGAAAATCTAAAGATGAAAAAAAATTAAATTCAAGCAGTATTGTTTCAAAAATTTTTAATTCCGTTGGCGAGATTTTATGGGTTAAAAAAGAATCAGATTTAAACATTGTTACCGCGATATCTGGAAGCGGGCCTGCATATATATTTTACATCATGGATGTAATGATTAATTCTGCAAAAGAGCTTGGTCTTAATGAAGGAGATGCCAAAAAACTAGTAACAAAGACAGTTGTGGGATCTGGAAAAATGGGGGAAAGCATTCAAAATCTAGCAGAGCAGATTTCTAAAGTTTCATCGAAAGGTGGCACGACCGAGGCGGCAATAAGCCTTTTCAATAAAAAAAATCTTAATTTAATACTCAATCAAGCAATCAAGGTAGCTCATTCTAAATCAGAAGAAATCAGCCAAGACTAATGAATAAACATATTGTTGTAGGGTTATCAGGAGGAGTAGATTCAGCAGTGACTGCATGGCTTTTGAAGGATCAGGGCTATAAAGTAACAGGGCTTTTTATGAAAAATTGGGAGGATGATGATGATGATGAATATTGTACAAGTAAACAGGATTTAATTGATGCAGTATCAGTTGCAGAAAAAATAGGTATAGATATAGAATGCAGTATCAGTTGCAGAAAAAATAGGTATAGATATAGAAGTAGTAAATTTTGCAAAAGAGTATAAAGAAAAAGTGTTTTCTTTGTTTATTTCAGGTCTAGAACAAGGCGTCACTCCAAATCCAGACATACTATGTAATTCAGAAATCAAATTTGAAGCTTTCCTTAAGCATGCATATAAAATGGGTGCATCAAAAATAGCGACCGGTCACTACGCCAATATCATAGAGAGAGATGGGCTTTATCACTTATCAAAAGGATTTGATGGAACAAAAGATCAAAGCTATTTTTTATATAGACTAAACCAATCCCAGCTAGCTAAATCAGTTTTTCCTTTGGGTGGTTTATTAAAATCAGATGTTAGGGCTTTAGCCAAAAAACATAGCTTACATAATCATGATAGAAAAGATTCTACGGGGATTTGCTTTATTGGAGAGCGGCCATTTTCAGAGTTCATTGGCCAGTATATAGAAAAAAAACCTGGTTTAATTCTCAACGAAGATGGTAAAGAAATTGGAAAGCATAATGGTGTAAATTTTTATACAATAGGACAAAGACAAGGGCTTAATATTGGAGGAACAAAAAATGGGAATGGTTTGCCTTGGTTTGTATTAAATAAAGACCTTAAAAACAATACCCTTATAGCAGGGCAAGGGCATGACCACCCTCTCCTTCTTAGTGATGGTTTATTAGCTGATGATATGCACTGGATTTCTGACAAAAACCCTAAACTTAACTGGGTTTATTCAGCAAAAACAAGATATAGGCAGATAGATGCGCCGTGCGAGATTGATAATTATTCAAAAGAAAATTGTTCAATTATGTTTGGCCAGAAACAATGGGCTATCACTCCTGGACAATCTGTGGTTATTTATGAAAGTAATATTTGTTTGGGAGGAGGTCATATAAAAACGGCATTGAATAAATGATAAAAAAAAATAAGCTTACAAAAAAGATGATAGCTAGCGCTATTAAAATAAATATCGCACATGCGTTAAACGAAGATTTAGGTCCTTCCGATTTATCATCTAATTTATTAGATGATAATATTAGGGGTCAGGCTAAAATTAAAATTAAAGAAACAGCTATTTTATGTGGCAAGCCATGGGTTGAAGAATGTTTTAAACAAATAGATAAAGATATTAAAATAACCTGGTTAGTTGAGGATGGTGACAAAGTAAAAAGAAATCAGACAATTTGCATTCTAGAAGGTTTTTTTAAATCTATATTAAAAGGAGAAAGGGTTGCTTTAAATTTTTTACAATTACTCTCTGGAACCGCAACTTCAACTGCACATTTTAGAAATTTAATCAAAGATACCTCCGCAAAGATATTTGATACGCGCAAAACTATTCCAGGCTTAAGGATTGCACAAAAATATGCAGTCCTCATTGGTGGTGGACATAATCAAAGAATAGGCTTGTTCGATCAAATTTTATTAAAAGAAAACCACAAAACTGCATATGGCTCCATTGAAAATATGTTAAAAAATATTGAGCGATTTGAGGATATACAAATTGAGGTGGAAAATATTAAAGAATTAGATAAAGCCCTTTTTTTTGGGGCAAAAAATATACTTTTAGATAATTTCTCAGTAGAAGAATTAAAGAAATCAGTAAAATTAAATAATGGAACAGCTTCACTTGAAGCATCAGGCAATATAAATGAAAAAAATGTTTTAGCGTATGCGAGAACTGGTGTTGACAGAATATCTTTAGGTGCCATTACTAAAAATATAAAGGCGATTGACTTTTCTATGCTTTTTTCAGCCCAAAAGCCTACATATACTTGAGGAAGACATAGCAAAAGGTTATCATATCTGTTTATTGATACTGTATTTCCATGAAAGCTGAAATTATTACTGGTGCAGAAATTGCGATCCGGTCCCTCCAGAAAGAAAATGTTAAATTTGTCTTTGGTTACCCTGGGGGTGCCGTATTAAATATCTATGATGCAATTTTCCAACAAAGTTCATTTAAACATGTTCTTGTTCGACATGAACAGGCAGCCGTTCATGCAGCAGATGCCTATTCAAGAGCAACAGGTGATGTAGGTGTTGCCCTTGTAACGTCAGGTCCTGGAGCCACTAATGCAGTTACTGGGATAGCTACCGCTCATATGGATTCTATTCCTATGGTTATTATTAGCGGGCAAGTTCCCACTCATGCAATAGGTCAAGATGCTTTCCAAGAATGTGATACCGTTGGTATTACAAGGCCATGTGTTAAACATAATTTTTTAGTTAAAGATATCAAAGATATTGCAAGCACAATTAAGAAGGCTTTTTATTTAGCTGCAACAGGGCGACCGGGGCCTGTATTAGTGGATATACCTAAAGATATTACGGCTGAAACTGCAGAATTTATTTATCCTGAAAATATTTCACTTAGATCGTACAACCCAGTTAAGCATGGGCATAGTGGTCAAATTAATAAAGCCTTAGAGTTGCTAATTAATGCAGAAAGGCCAATGGTATATTCTGGTGGTGGTGTGGTGCTCGGAAACGCATCAGAAGCTTTAACTGAATTTGTTAAGCTCCTAGGCCTTCCCATTACTAATACTCTAATGGGGTTAGGAGGCTTCCCTGCTTCGCATGAAAGTTTTTTAGGTATGCTTGGAATGCACGGAACATACCAGGCAAATATGGCAATGCAAGAATGTGATGTTTTATTGGCTGTTGGGGCAAGGTTTGATGACAGAGTGATTGGTAATCCGGAGCATTTTTTAGCTAAACCTAAAAAAATTATTCATATTGATATTGATCCAGCATCTATTTCAAAAAGAGTTAAGATTGATATTCCGATTGTAGGTGATGTAAGGCTTGTGCTTGAAGATCTTATCTCGACATTTAAGACTCAAAAAAATAAGAATTCTAAAACGTCAGACTCTGAATGGCTTAAAGCTATTAACCAATGGAAAGAAAAGGACTGTATGAGNTATGAGGACGATGGNACTAAAATTAAGCCTCAGAAAGTCATACAAAAACTTCATGAAATTACAAATGGTGAGGCATTTATTACCTCAGATGTCGGCCAACATCAAATGTGGGCTGCTCAGTACTATCCATTCAATAAACCAAGAAGGTGGATTAATTCTGGAGGGTTAGGCACAATGGGCGTTGGGCTTCCGTATGCTATGGGATGCCAACTTGCTTTTCCTGATTCACAAGTTGCTTGTGTAACTGGAGAAGCATCAATTCAAATGTGCATACAAGAGCTTTCGACATGCAAACAATTTAACTTGCCAGTAAAAATTATTAATTTAAATAATCGTTACATGGGAATGGTAAGGCAATGGCAAGAGTTTTTTTATGGAAATCGTTATGCTGAATCTTATATGGAGGCTCTTCCAGACTTTGTAAAACTTGCTGAATCTTATGGTCACGTTGGCATGAAAATTGAAAAATCTTCAGACATCGAAAGCGCATTGAAAGAAGCATTTTCACCAAAACTTAAAGAGCGACTAGTATTTTTAGATTTTATAACTGACCAAACAGAAAATGTTTTCCCCATGGTACCAAGTGGTAAAGGATTATCAGAGATGATATTAGCTGATGGNGCGGAAGATCTATAATGAGGCATATTATTTCATTGCTCATGGAAAATGAATCAGGTGCTCTTTCAAGGGTATCAGGGCTATTTTCGGCAAGAGGGTATAATATCGAATCTTTATCAGTCGCTCCTACTGAAGATCCGTCTTTATCAAGAATGACGATTGTAACAAGTGGGACTGATGAAATAATTGAACAAATCATAAAACAGTTAAATAAACTTATTGATGTAGTTAAGGTTTTAGACTTAAATGATGGTCATCACATAGAAAGAGAGCTAATGCTCGTTAAAGTAAAAACAAGTAAGCAATATCGAGATGAAGTTCAACAACTTAGTAATAGTTTTGGGGGACGAATCATTGATGCTTCAGAGAATATACTGATAATTGAATTTACAGGGACGACAACAGAATTGGATAACTACCTAAAAAGCTTGAATAACTCTCTTGTAGTTGAAATTATTAGAACAGGTGCGTCAGGAATTGGGCGAGGTGATAGGGTATTAAAAATATAATTTTTTTTTAAAGGACTAGTATGAAAGTTTATTACGATAAGGATGCAGATTTAAATATTATAAAAGGCATGAAAGTTGCAATTATTGGTTATGGGTCTCAAGGTCATGCTCATGCAAATAACCTAAGTGACTCCGGTGTGGATGTTGTTGTTGGTTTAAGAGAAGGCTCTTCGTCTTCAGAAAAAGCATTAAAAGCAAACTTAAATGTGAAATCCGTTGAGGAAGCTACTGCTGCTGCAGATTTGGTTATGATTTTAGCACCGGATGAATTTCAACCTAAAATCTATTCAGAAAAAATTGAGCCAAACCTCAAAAAAGGCTCCACCTTAGCCTTTGCTCATGGCTTTAACATCCATTTTAAACAAATCAATCCAAGGGAAGACCTTAATGTGATTATGGTAGCTCCAAAAGCACCTGGACATACGGTTAGATCAGAATTTGTTAGGGGTGGAGGTATCCCAGATCTAATTGCAGTTAATCAGAATGCAACAGGGAATGCTAAAGACATTGCTTTGTCTTATGCTTCAGCTATTGGAGGGGGAAGAACAGGAATTATAGAAACAACCTTTAAAGATGAAACAGAAACAGATTTATTTGGAGAGCAAGTAGTGCTATGTGGAGGTACAACAGCCCTTGTGCAAGCAGGGTTTGAAACATTAGTTGAGGCTGGTTATGAACCTGAAATGGCATATTTCGAATGCCTTCATGAGTTAAAACTAATAGTAGATTTAATGTATGAGGGTGGCATTGCTAACATGAGATACTCTATTTCAAATACAGCAGAATATGGAGACGTAACTAGAGGCCCTAGAATTATTACTCCCGAAACTAAGCTTCGTATGAAAGAAATACTTAAAGAAATTCAAGATGGAACATTCGCCAAGGAATTCGTTAAAAATGTTGGGGAACTTCCGGCCAAAAGAGAAACACAACGCAAACATAAAATAGAACAGGTTGGGGAATCATTGAGAAAAATGATGCCATGGATCAAAAAAATCGTAGATAAGTCAGTTAATTGAAAAAAAATAAGTATCCAATTATAGCTAAAGAAGGATGGTTATATATAATTATCATCCTTTTTATTAGCACTTATTTAACCTTAATTAATTCATCAATATCGGTTTTATTTTGGATAATTAGTATTTTTATTATTCAGTTCTTTAGAGACCCTAAAAGAAAAATAAGTGATAAAAAGAATGTAATAGTCTCTGGGGCAGATGGAAGAGTCATAGCAATAAACGAAACATTTGACCCCTATCAGAAAAAGAAATCTATCAAGGTAAGTGTTTTTATGAACGTTTTTAACGTCCATTCAAATAAAGCTCCCGTTGATGGAATAATTTTAAAAAAAATATATTTTCCTGGAAAGTTTCTAAATGCTGCGCTATCAAAGGCCTCCCTAGAAAATGAGAGATGCGCAATTATTATCCAATCAAAAAATAATTCTAAAAGAATTATTACATGTGTGCAAATTGCAGGCCTCGTTGCAAGAAGAATTCTTTGTTATAAGGAAACAGGAGATGAGTTAACACGCGGAGAGAGGTATGGATTTATTAAATTTGGCTCAAGAGTAGATCTTTATTTGCCATTAAATACAAGCATTAAGGTCCAACTTGGTCAGAAAGTTAAAAATGGAGAATCAATTATTGCTGAATTTATTTAATTTTCATCAATGAAGACTGATAATTGCTTCAGTGCTTTTGAATAAACATCCCTTTTAAAACTAATCACTTCGTCATTAGGTATCCAATAATCAACCCAAGACCAATTATCAAATTCTGGTTTTATTGAATTTTTAAGAAAAATATCATTTTCATTGCCTAAAAATTTTAATAAAAACCAAATTTGTTTTTGGCCCTTATAAAAATTATTACCTTTGCTAATCCAATTTTTTGGTACGTCATAATATAGCCAGTCACTTGTTTTTCCAAGAATCTCTACGCTGCCCTCGTCAATGCCAACCTCTTCTTTTAATTCTCTAAACATTGCCTCTTCAGCATTTTCATGTGACTTAATTCCCCCTTGAGGAAATTGCCATGCATTTTCATTTGTTCTTTTGGCCCAAAGTACCTTGTTATCATTATTAATGATAACTATCGCCACATTTGCACGATATCCTTCCTTATCAATCATTGATGCTATCCTTATAAAACCAAATAACTTTTTATATGTTTATATTTTACGATATGTTTAAACAAAAAAAATTATCGACTCTTAATGCAAAAATTTATCATTTGTTCATTTTAACTTTTTTTCTGATCATTCTTTATTTTTATTTTTTCTATTACTTTAAAGATGAACATATATCAAAAGCATACATAACAAACCAAGGTGATAATACGGTTTCTATTATTGATTTAAATACATTAAAAAAAATAAAAACCCTTAAGGTCGGAATTGCTCCTCTTGGTATAACAATTTTGCAAAACAAGAAATTAGTTTTTGTTGGTAATGTTGGTACTGATGATATCTCAGTAATAAATGCTGTAAATGATAAGCTAATTAAAACCATTAAATTAGATACAGCGCCCCTTAGCTTGGCATCAAACCCAGACGAAACGGAAGTTTATATTACTGATTGGTTTAAGAATAATGTTCTAACAATATCGGTCGAAGAAATGAAAGTTACTAGGTCATTAAAGGTAGGAAAAACACCATCAGGAATAACTTTTAATAAAAAACATCAATATCAAATAATAACTAATCGAGACGCAAATACTATTGAAATTTATAATAAAAATTATAATTTAGTTAAGAAATTAAAGACTGGAGATCACCCATTTGGCGTTTATACGATAGGTGACTTTGCTTATACAGCAAACGTTTACGACGATTCAGTAAGTGTTATCAATTTAATTGATTGGTCAATATATGATTTTTTAGTTGGAGCTCATCCTTACAATATTTTAGCTCATAATAAGATTGCTTATATTACGAACACAGTTGATGACACATTGACTATTTATGATCTAAATACAAAAAAGGAAATTAAAACATTAGATACGGGAGAAACACCAGAAAACCTAGATTTGAATGTGAAATTAAACCTACTTGTTGTTACAAACTGGGGGAGTAATTCAATCTCAATTTTTGATACCCAAAGCTTGCGGCTTATTAAAGAGATAAAAACTGGAGCACAAAGCAGATCTTTCGGAGATTTTATACTACAGTAAAGTTTTTATAGTACTATATGAAAATATCAAAACCAACAAAAAGGGATTTCAAAGAATGAAAAAAATTATTTTTGCCATAATGGCCATCATGCTTTCTGCCTCAGTTTTTTCTCATGGCCCAACACCACAAAAGGTGCAAGAGTCAGTCACAATTGCTGCATCTCCAGAAAAAACATGGGACGCACTAAAAAATTATTCTGAATTTAAAAAGATTATGAAAGTAAGATCTTTTAAAGACAAGAAAATGAAAATAAAATATGAATTAATAAAAAAAGATGTTCCTTTTTCAGACTATAACGCACAGATTAGAGTTAAAAAAGGTGCAAATGATAATGAATGCATTGTTCAATGGACGGCAAGATTTTATAGGACTTATAAATTAAACCCTCCTATTCCAGAAGGACAGGATGATGCAACTGCGGTAGCAGCTGTAAAAGAAATTGTAGGTCCAGGCCTGGCTGAGTTTAAAAGGTTTGTTGAGTCCAAATAATTTATAACATTTAATTAAAGCGGATGTATAATCCGCTTTTTTTTATGATCACTATTAATCCCCAACCCCTTCCTAAGGCATTAGTTATCTGGCTCCATGGCCTTGGTGCCAATCAAAATGATTTCGTAAATTTTATTAATGAACTCAATTTAGAAGAATTCATGTTCATTCTCCCGAATGCACCTCTTAGAAAAATTACAATGAACCAAGGTTTTGAGATGCGAGGTTGGTATGATATTGAATCTTTAAACTTTACTAATCAGGATAATGAAGGCCTGCAAAAATCAAAACGATATATTGAATCAATTGTAAAATCAAAATACGATAAATTAAATAAAACAAAATTGTTCATTGGAGGCTTTTCTCAAGGGGCAGCGTTGGCATATTATGTTGGCTTAACCTCAAAATTGAATTTTACTAAAATAGTTTCGCTCTCTGGTTACTGCCCAGAAATGGATATATCTATTAATAAATTAAATCTCAAAATACAGGCGATTCATGGAATAAATGATAATGTTATTAATATAAATTTAGCAAAAGATTCTTATGAAAAACTAAAAATTAACAAGAATTTTATTTTAAAAGAATATAAAATGGGTCACGAAGTAATCAAAGAAGAAATTTTTGATGTACGTGAGTTTTTATTAAGAGATTAAGGGTATGGGCGAAGAAAATATAAATCTAGAAAAATTATTAAACGAACTTGAATCAATTGTAAACAAAATGGAGAGCGATGACCTTAACATCGAAGAATCTCTTAAATCGTATGAAAAAGGCATTAATTTGATAAAAAATGCTCAAAATAAGTTAAAAAAAATCGAACAAAAAGTAGAAATTCTTTCAAAAGATGGGTCCTTAAAAAATTTTAATGATGATGAATAATTCGTATGATGCATGGCAAATTTCTCACCAAGATAGAATTAATAAGTTTCTAAAAAAAAAATTAGGCAAAAAGAACGCACAGAATACAATACACGACGCGACAACTTATACTTTATTGAATGGTGGTAAACGATTTAGGGCATTACTCACATACGCAATAGGGGAAATTGACTCTACCAACAAAAACAAGCTTGATTTTATTGCAGCTTCAATCGAAATCATTCATGCCTACTCCCTCACTCATGATGATCTACCTGATATGGATGATGACTCACTCAGGCGAGGCCTACCCTCCTGCCATATAAAATATGGGACTCCTCAAGCGATCCTTGCTGGGGATGGNCTTCAATCCTTAGCGTTTGAGTTTTTGACCTCTCCTACTTTTAAAATTGATGATGGCGAAAAAATTAATCTAATTTCCCAGCTTTCAAAGGCAATAGGTATTGAGGGGATGGTTTTTGGTCAATCCTTAGATATGGAATGCTCAAATAAAAAAATTAACATTAAATTACTTGAAAAAATCCAAAGAAATAAAACCGGAAAACTTATTCATGCTGCCTGTATAATGCCCTATACAATCTCTAATTTTTGCGACACATCTGTTCAAACATCTATTTCAAAATTATCTATTCTTCTAGGCCAGCTATATCAAATCATAGATGATATTTTAGACAGTACTTCTACNTCTAAAAACCTTGGTAAAACAATGGGGAAAGATCAGGAAGCAAATAAGGCTACGTATGTTAGTNTCGTCGGAATAACTGAATCAAAAAAAATAAAAGAAAATCTTTATTTAGAAATTAAAAGGCTCGTTAAAAAAATCCCTGGAAATACTCAAGCACTTACTCATTTAATTCACAAGATTTACTCAAGAGATTACTAAATAAAAATGCTAATCGATAATATTAAGAGCCCAAAAGATTTAAAAGCACTTTCAAGAGATGAATTAAAAACTCTAGCCAAAGAAATTCGTGACTTTCTTATTGAAAGTATCTTTGAGACTGGCGGCCATCTATCATCTAATTTAGGTGCTGTAGAACTTACCCTTGCAATTCATTACGTGTTTGATGCGCCAAAAGATAAAATTGTTTGGGACGTAGGTCATCAAACATACACACATAAAATTATTACAGGCCGAAAGGATATGATGAGGTCACTTCGTAAAAAAGGTGGTCTCTCTGGTTTTCCAAATGTAAAAGAAAGTATTTACGATAATTTTGGAACGGGTCATTCTAGTACATCAATTTCTGCAGCATTTGGTATGAGTGAAGCTTTTAGAATAAGTAAATCTTCTAATAAAGCTATTGCTGTTATTGGGGACGGAGGTATGACGGGAGGTATGGCTTTTGAAGGATTAAATAATGCCGGAGCTTCAGACAATAACTTTCTTGTAATCCTTAATGATAATGATATGTCAATTTCAAAAAATGTTGGCGCGCTTAATAATTACCTATCAAAACTTTTATCTGGAAAAATATATGGAAGCGTTAAAAAATCTAGTAAGGCTGTTTTTTCAGCCCTACCTCCGATACTCGAGTTAGCTAGAAAAACAGAAGAGCATGTTAAGGGGATGGTAATTCCCGGAACCTTATTTGAGGAATTTGGTTTTAATTATATCGGCCCTATTGATGGCCATGATATCGATATACTGATTGATACACTTTCGAATATAAAATCACTCAGTGGGCCTCAATTTCTTCATATCGCCACAAAAAAAGGTTTTGGATTTACTCCGGCTGAATCTGACCCAAATAAATTTCATGGTATTAATAAAAAAAGCATTGGTTCAAAAAATATTACTTATACCGAAGTTTTTTCAGAGTGGCTTTTGGATGCTGGAAAAAAGAATAGGAAATTATGCGCCATTACACCCGCAATGGCTGATGGATCAGGTTTAACAAAATTTGCTAAGAAATACCCGAAGAGATTTTTTGATGTTGGAATTGCCGAACAACACGCTCTGACATTCGCTGCTGGCCTGGCATCAAATAAAATTAAACCTGTGGTCGCAATATATTCTTCTTTTTTACAGCGAGGTTATGATCAATTTATTCATGATGTTGCCCTGCAGAATATTCCAATGTTGTTTGCTATTGATCGAGCAGGGATCGTAGGGGCTGATGGCCCAACGCATTCAGGTAACTTTGATATATCTTTTTTAAGGTGTATACCTAACATTATATTAATGGCGCCAAGTAATGAAAATGAATGTTATGCGATGCTTGAGTTTGGATATAAATATCAAGGTGTTTGTGCTGTTAGGTATCCACGAGGAAGTGGTTTGCACCCAGGGCTTAATAAGAACTTAATCAACATTGAAATGGGGAAAAGTAATTCTCTTATTTTAGGCAAAAGAATAGCTATATTAGCCTTTGGACCAACACTAAATACCTGCGTTGATATTGCAAATGATTTAAATGCAACGCTTGTTGATATGAGATTTATTAAACCAATTGATGAGATGGTAATTAAAAAATTAGCTAAAACACATAAGCTTATTGTTACAGTTGAAGATAACACAACGCATGGTGGAGCAGGCTCAGCGGTTCTTGAAGTTTTAAGTAAAAATAAGATAGTAATACCTACATTAACTATTGGAATTCCTGATAAATTTGTCGATCACGGATCACAAGATGAAATTTACAAACAATGTGGTTTAGATAAAAATAGTATCAAGAAGAAAATTGTTATGAGTTTAAAGTAGTGCTAACATATTAATTTATATAGTAATTAAGAATTTTATGAATAGACCTACACCCCCAGAATCAATTGAAGATGTTCAGAATATAGCTGACAAAAGGCACCTTGATATTGACAAGGTAGGTATTAAATCAATTAAGCACCCTATCGTCGTAAAAGATAAATCTAGTGGAGCGCAACATACAATTGCGAGCTTTGATATGTTTGTTCAGCTCCCACATAATTTTAAAGGGACTCATATGTCTCGCTTCGTAGAAATTCTTAACGAAAATAATAAAGAAATATCCGTAGAATCATTTGAAAGCATTCTTAGAGCGATGCTAGTAAGATTGGAGTCAAAATCATGTAATTTATATATGAATTTTCCATATTTTATTAATAAAGCCGCACCTGTATCAAAAGTTGAAAGTCTGTTGGATTATGAAGTGACATTCATTGGTGAAATCAGTGACGGAGAATATAAAAATTATACGAAGGTTGTTGTGCCTGTAACTAGCCTTTGCCCTTGTTCAAAAAGTATCTCTGAATATGGTGCACATAACCAGAGATCACACGTAACAGTTACCATCCAAGCAAATAAATTTGTTTGGATAGAGGAAATTATAGAAATTGTTGAGAAACAGGCATCAAGCGAATTATATGGCCTTCTTAAAAGGCCAGATGAGAAGTTTGTTACAGAAAAGGCTTATGATAATCCAAAATTTGTTGAGGATATGGTTCGTGATATCGCTACTGAACTGAAAAACAACAAAAGAATTAATTCTTTTGTTGTTGAGTCTGAAAATTTTGAGTCTATTCATAACCACTCAGCTTACGCACTTATTAAAAGTTAAAATAGTTTATTTTAATTCAGCCTTAAATTTAGTTTTTAACCCTAATATGAGTACCAAAAATCCTATAAATGGTAGGATAGCTGAAAGCATAAATGTATTAGCCATCCCGCTATATTGAATCATATAACCACCGCCCAACCCCCCAATTGCACCTCCAATACCGTAAGTAATGCTATTGTATAAAGATTGTCCACGTGCTTGATGCTCATTATAAAAGAAGTGAGCAATAAGCTGAATCGATGCAACGTGAAAGCTACCAAAGGTTGCAGCATGCATTATTTGAGCAATTACAAGAATTATTATTGAGTCTACATATGCACCGATTAAAAAAAATCGAATAACTGCAAATCCCAGACTTATTAACAATACCGCCTTAAGGGTAAAATTACTCAATATTTTGGGCATCAGTAAGAAAATTAATATTTCAAATACCACCCCTACTGACCAAAGGAGTCCAATTGTGGTTCCAGAATAGCCCTGTTGCTCCAGAAAAATTGAATAAAAGTTATAAAGTAACCCATGTGATGAAACCATCAAGGCACAACTTAAAAGCAATACAATTACCTCTCTCCGCCTTAGTATTGGCCATATAGGCCTTTTATTATTTTCTATAAAAGTTACTTTTTTATCGGGAAGAATAAAGGCTAAAAAGAAAATTGTTAATTGTGTTATTAATAATGCGTATATCAATGAACGCTCCCCTAAGGAATCAATCATAATGCCTAATAATATGGCGGCGACAATAAATCCAATTGAACCCCATAACCTTATATGGCTATATTTTGAATCTGCTTTATTCGCTTTTAAGTGAGTCAACGTAAGACTTTCGGCAAGCGGCAGAGTTGAGCTAGTAAATATACTCATCGCCATCATAATAAAAAAAATGCTTATAAAAGTATTTGACCAAAAAATACCAGTAAAAATAATAAAACCAAAAAAAGATGATATTTTAATCCACTTTATATACTCACCCGAGCGATCTGCAATCCAGCCTAAAAGATTAGGCGCAAAAATTCTACTTATCTGGAATAATGAAAGTAAAGCACCAATCTGTAATGCATTAAATGATAATGATTTTAAATAAATTCCCCAGTAAGGAACAAAAAGTCCTACAAAAAAGTAATAACAAAAGTAAAAACTTGAAAGGCGAGTATAAAAAAATGAGGTCAAACTGAAAAAGGGTTGTTCCTTACTACATCTGCATTTTGCGCTCTGTCTCTTAAAACATGATCGATAAGCACCAAGGAAAGCATTGCTTCCACAATAGGCACTGCTCTGATAGCAACACATGGGTCATGTCGCCCTGTAGTCTTCATATCAACCTCCCTGCCCTTAGTGTCAATAGAATTTCTATCTTGGGGAATGCTTGAGGTTGGCTTAAAGGCAACGTTAACTTCAATATCCTGTCCAGTTGATATTCCACCTAAAACACCGCCAGAATTATTTGACTTAAAGCCTTTAGAGCTCATCTCATCGCTATGCTGGGTACCCTTCTGTTTGACACTTCTAAATCCAGCCCCAATCTCAACTCCCTTTGTTGCATTAATACTCATCATTGCGGATGCAATATCTGCATCAAGCCTTGAAAAGACTGGCTCACCTAAACCAATGGGCATATTTTTAGCACACACAAAAATATTTGCCCCAACAGAGTTTTTATCGGCCCTAACATCATCAAGATAATTTTCAAGGTCTTCTATAATTGATTTACTTGGTGCAAAAAAAGGATTTTCATTAACTACCTCCCAATTCTCAAAAGGTATATCAATTTCACCTAATTGCTTTAGGTACCCCATAACCTCGATACCCCTATTTTCCTTTAGCCACTTTTTAG
>JGI26250J51715_1000325_pt1 | contig 15872 bp, 15 predicted proteins | sample SaaInlV_150m_DNA_4_FD_51715 | JGI IMG/M metagenome (IMG submission 51715) | reverse complement strand
TACTTAGCGAAAATCGCTGTAGAGATTTGTGATGGCGTAATGATTCACTCAGTATTAGGCGGCCTTAAAGCGGGTGACATTCCTGCCGATGTTCGTTCAGAGGCAATTTCAGTATTAATTGAAAACTACTTTGTGGATAATACAATCTTACAATCTGGCTACCCATTAGATATGCGTTATGCAGGTCCTCGTGAGGCACTATTGCACGCATTATTTAGACAAAACTACGGCTGTTCACACCTAATTGTAGGTCGTGATCATGCAGGTGTTGATGATTACTACGGTCCATTCGACGCACATAATATCTTTGATGAAATTGCTGAAGATGCACTAGTAACACAACCACTGAAAATTGATTGGACATTCTGGTGTCATGAGTGTGGNGGTATGTCTTCAATGAAGACGTGCCCACACGAAGCTAAAGATCGTGTTCTTTTATCAGGTACAAAGGTTCGTAAGATGCTTTCAGATGGCGAAGACCTTCCACAAGAATTCTCACGTCCTGAAGTGGCTAAAGTATTGCAAGCTTACTACGCAACGATCAAGGAAGAAGATAAAGTGGAAGTTAAGTTAAGCGGACACTCAGCGAAGTAATACAAATACCAGNCAAAAGGCTCTTAGCAAATAAGAGCCTTTTGTTTGAAACCAAACTTTTAAATAAGTATAATAGTTGGATTTTGACGAAAACGTAACGAACGTTGAGATAGAAAAAGACTGTAAAAAAGCGCTAATTGAAAGATTANCATAAACAGAAGTAATTGATTAACCTAAGGAGGATTTAACCATGATCAATTTCGATACAACCCCGATTGCCACATTAGTTGAAAGCATCGGATACGAAAGTATGCAAACATATGTAATCATCATGATTGCATTAGTAGTACTTATGACAATTGCTGACTTGNTCCATAAAGGAAGTACAACGTATTTCTTTAATGCAGCAGCAAAAGCAGAAGCACAACTAGCAGCAGGTGATGCACCGTGTTCAGTTGGTAAAGAAGATACAAGACTTACTCAGCTTAGTGCTGGTGACAAGGCTGGCATCTTAGTTAGCACAGTAGTGACAGATATCGCAACAGCTGGTGAGTTCCATAACCCTGTTCGTCGTTTGGTTCACATTTTGACAATGTACGGTTTCATCCTATTCAATGCAGCGACTGCAATGATTATTTTTGGTGAAGAGTCTACTGCTACACTNGCAATGGTGTGGAATCTTGGTGCAATCATGTTGTTTATCGGCTCTTTCTGGTTCTGGTTCTCATTCAAAGTTGACGGTCAAGCTGAAGGTGTTGCTTGGAATAGCGTTACACTTAGAAAAGACATGTTCTCATTATCTTTAATGGCAACATCGTTAACTGCTTTAGGTTGGTCAATCTACGGTGGCGGCACAGGTGTTTGGTTCGCGTTAGTGATCCTTTCTACAGCATCATTATTTGGTGGCGTTTACTGGTCTAAATTCTCACACATGTTCTTCAAACCTGCGGCAGCTTACAACAAGCGCATTATTCAGGCTAACGGTACTAACGAGAACTTACCACACGAAACTAGATCTGGTGGAAAGACTGCTGCGGATGATGAATTCCAGAAAAATAGACACTCAATGGAGCTTCTTGTAGATGCACCAGCGAANATGGGTCTAGGTATTAAGCGCGAAGCGCCTAAGCACTACTAATATTAATTAATTAAGAGAGGAAATAATATGCCAACTTTTGTATATATGACTCGTTGTGATGGTTGTGGACATTGTGTAGATATCTGCCCATCTGACATTATGCACATTGACGATAAATATCGTCGTGCTTATAACATTGAACCTAATATGTGTTGGGAGTGTTACTCATGTGTAAAAGCATGTCCACACCAAGCTATTGACGTACGTGGTTATGCAGACTTTGCACCACTTGGTCACAGTGTACGTACTATTCGTGATGAAGAGAAAGGTACGATCGCATGGAGAGTTAAATTCCGTGACGGCCGTGTTAAGAACTTCTTATCACCGATCACTACACAACCATGGGGAACTAAAATCCAAGACTTTAGAGACTTGGAAGAGCCTAGTGCTGAAATGCGTAACTCTGAGTTACTAGCATTTGAACCTAAGTACATCCGTATGGATGACGGTGGTTTACACACATTAGAATCTAACAAACTATCATTAAAAGCTGGAGGAGAATACCATGAAAGCCTATAAAACTATTGTAGAAGACAACATTGATATTCTTGTTGTTGGTGCTGGCTTAGGTGGTACTGGTGCCGCTTATGAAGCTAGATACTGGGGTCGTAACAAGAAAATCGTAATCGCTGAGAAAGCAAACATCAACCGTTCAGGTGCTGTTGCTCAAGGTTTATACGCGATTAACTGTTACATGGGTACTCGTTTCGGCGAAAACAACCCTGAGGATCACGTACGTTATGCACGTATTGACTTAATGGGTATGGTTCGTGAAGATTTATTATTCGACATGGCTAGACACGTTGACTCTGCAGTTCATAAATTCGAAGAATGGGGTTTACCTTTAATGAAAGATCCTAAGCGTGAAAATGCTGAAGGTCTTGCTAAAGGCGCATACATGCGTGAAGGTAAGTGGCAGATCATGATTCATGGTGAATCATACAAGCCTATCGTTGCTGAAGCTGCTACTAAGCAAGCTGACAAAGTGTACAACCGTATTATGGTTACTCACTTGNTAATGGACGATGCACAAGATAACCGTGTTGCAGGTTGTGTTGGTTTTAACGTACGTACTGGTAACTACCACGTCTTTAAATCTAAGGCAACTATTGTTGGTGCTGGTGGTGCTTCTAACATCTTTAAACCTCGTTCAGTAGGTGAAGGTGCAGGTCGTGTTTGGTACGCTCCGTGGTCTTCTGGTTCTGCTTATGGTCTNTTGATCGAAGCTGGTGCGAAGATGACGCAAATGGAAAACCGTATCGTTCTTGCACGTTTCAAAGATGGTTATGGTCCTGTTGGCGCATACTTCCTACACTTACACACGTACACTCAAAATGGTTACGGTGAAGAGTATGAATCAAACTGGTTCCCTGCATTAGAGGAAATGGTTGGTAAGCGTTACTTGAACACTGAAGCGTCTCACGTTTCTGCTCGTCCAATTCCGACTTGTCTACGTACTTCTGCAATCATTTCTGAAATGAATGCTGGTCGTGGTCCAATTCACATGGTAACAATGGAAGCATTCCAAGACCCTCATTTAGAAGAAGTTGGTTGGGAAAACTTCCTAGGTATGACTGTTGGTCAAGCTGTTTTATGGGCTGCAACTGATATCGATCCTAAGTTTATTAACCCTGAGTTAACGACTTCTGAGCCGTATGTTATGGGTTCACACGCAACTGCTTGTGGCGCATGGTGTTCAGGTCCTGAGGATCTATCTCCTGAAGAGTACTTCTGGGGCTACAACCGTATGACTTCTGTTGAAGGTTTATTTGGTGCAGGTGATGCAGTTGGTGGTACACCACATGCATTCTCATCAGGTTCATTTACTGAAGGTCGTCTTGCTGCTAAAGCTGCTTGTCAATATCTTGATGANGGCAAAGGTGAAGGTATTGTTGTTTCTGATAAGCAAATTGCTGATCGTAAAGAAGAAATTTACCGTCCACTTGAGACTTACAGAATTGGCCGTAANGAAATCGTTGCTGGTACAGTTTCTCCAAGCTATATTCTTCCGATGCCTGGTTTACAGCGTCTACAGAAGATTATGGATGAGTACTGTGGTGGTGTAACAGTTTCTTACATGACTAATGACAAGCTTCTAAACATGGGTATGCAGAAAATGTCTATCATGGAAGAAGATCTAGAGAAGTTAGGTGCTGAAGANATTCACCAGTTAATGCGTGCATGGGAGCTTAAACACCGTCATCGTACTTCTGAGTGTGTGTTCCAGCATACATTCTTCCGTAAGGAAACTAGATGGCCTGGTTACTANTACCGTGGTGATGCGATGAAACTTGATGACGAAAACTGGCATGTATTGACAGTTTCTCATCGTGATCGTGTTACAGGTGAGTACACAATGGCTAAAGCGCCTTGTTACCATTTGGTAAACGACGAAGAGTAAAAAATAAATAGAGATTTAGTTTAAATTTCTGTTTTGATAAAAAGACCAACCTATTGCAGCTTGGTCTTTTTTATCTATTGTAGGTTTTGATAAAAAGACTTACAATAGATAAAAAAGTAAATTTATTACCCCTTAAAAGGGTGCAAAAAAAGTGGAACAATTAGTATGAATATTATAGATAAGACAGACGAAGAGATTTTGGCCATCGCCCACCCAATGTGGGATGATCTAATAAAATTTTCTAACAATGCAAACTATGGTGCTTTTACACGCAACTTCTCAGAAGATTTTTTGCGTGGTGCAAATGAAGTTGAAATGGGTAAGCAATTGCTCGTAGTGAACTAACCAAAGGCTTGGAAAAAGGCGCTGACTACCTAGGCATGATTCGTCGTGGTGAGCATGTGACTGTTTTATACAGACAAACCAATAATGGCAAGCTTAACAGTAAAAAAGAAGGTGAATACCTCGGTCGTTTGGTTTTAGGCTATGAAGGCGACGTTGTTAAGATTTTTGGCGCAACCATTTTTTAAAGATTATGGCAGATTTTATTGAAGAGTCCAAATACGTTGAGTTAATCTACAAAGTAGTTGATCGTAAAACTGGCAACGTATTTTCAAATATTGAATACCCTGTTGGCTATGTGCATGGTGCAAATGATGTCCTTGGCAAGGATGTTCTAAATGAACTCGAAGGTCGAGAGCAAGGCGATATTATTGAGATTAAGATCGATGTAGAGAAGCTTTATGGGCCTCGTGATGAAGCGCTAGTTTTTATTGATAAAATTGAAAATGTGCCACAAGAATACCGAAAAATTGGTACTAAGGTGGTGATGGAAAACAAGGATGGTCAACCAAAAGACTTCTTGGTAACTAAAGTTGACGATGAGACAGTGACCATTGATGGAAACAATCCTTTGTGTGGGCGTGATGTGAATTTCTTGCTTGAAATTACCCTAGTGCGTGATGCTACTATTGAAGAGATGGAGGCTGGTGGTACAACTGATTCCGAGCCTAGTCTTGAAGACATCCTAACCCAGGGATAGTGATATGAGTATTGAATTTAACGAATCAGAATTAACTACGATTCAAAATAATTTGAATAATCGCTGGCGTAAAGAACAGAAAGAAGTTCATTTGGCCGACATTGAGATCACTAAAGAGGGTGAGGAGCAGCCTACTTTATTTCCAGCAGCTGTTTGGGAAGATCCAAACTCAACTTTTATTATTATTAAGCTTGATAATTTTAAGTACAAGAGCTTCTTCTACTACTTAAAAGATAAGCGTTTTGATACAGGCCAAGATGAGTACACTGACTTACATGANTGTACAGACAAGCTGCTTAAGGCACAGGCCGACTTTGTCTTGACTAAGAATACCAAAGGCTTAAATGTACAAATTCATAAAGGTACTGGNATTTAAGCTGGCTAACTAAATATAAGAAAAAGGCGTGCTGTTGCACGCCTTTTTTATAGCTTAAATTTTATACAAAAAAAAGGAGCGCATATGCGCTCCTTTTTTTGATCAATCGATTATTACAGTAGTGGAATAATCATGATTGCAACGATGTTGATAATCTTGATCAGTGGGTTAATTGCAGGNCCTGCCGTATCTTTATACGGGTCACCTACAGTATCACCAGTTACTGCTGCCTTATGGGCATCTGAACCTTTACCACCAAAATTACCATCTTCAATGTACTTCTTGGCATTGTCCCAAGCACCACCACCGGTAGTCATTGAGATTGCCACGAAGATACCTGTCGCAATAGATCCGATCAACAATCCACCTAATGCCTCAGCACCTAATAGTAAGCCTACAGCTACCGGGAATAAGATTGGAAGAATTGAAGGTAAAATCATTTCTTTAATGGCTGACTTAGTTAGCATATCAACTGCTTTAGAGTAGTCAGGCTTTTGCGTGTAATCCATAATGCCTGGCATCTCTTTGAACTGGCGGCGTACTTCATTCACAATACCACCCGCTGCACGGCCAACTGCTTCCATTGCCATTGCGCCAAATAAGTATGGCACTAAGCCACCTAAGAATAGACCGATAATTACCTTATGGTTAGATAAGTCAAATGCAATATCCTTAAACTGTGCTAATTGACCAAGCTCATGCGTAAAATCAGCAAACAATACTAAGGCTGCAAGACCAGCAGAGCCAATAGCATAACCTTTTGTTACCGCTTTAGTGGTGTTACCCACTGCATCTAAAGGGTCAGTAATATTACGAATTTCTTCAGGAAGCTCTGCCATTTCAGCAATACCACCTGCATTATCCGTAATCGGACCATATGCATCTAACGCTACAATTACACCCGTCATAGATAGCATGGCAGTTGCTGCAATAGCAATACCGTACAGGCCTGCTAATCAAATGATGCCCAAATACTTGCACAGACTGCTAATACTGGTAACGCAGTTGATTTCATTGATAAGCCAATGCCAGCAATAACATTTGTACCATCACCAGTTAGCGATGCTCTAGCAACGTGCTGTACAGGTGGGCGTTCAGTTGAAGTGTAATATTCCGTAACAACAACCATAACACCTGTCAGTGCCAAGCCAATTAATGAAGCATAGAATAAATCCATACCCATGTTCATGTCAGCTGTAACAAAGTAGAATGCTGCTGCTGCTAAACCTGCAGAAACAATCAAACCTTTGTATAGTGCGCCCATAATAGAGCCACCATCAGATACTTTTACGAAGAACGTGCCAACAATCGATGCAATAATTGAAACTGCACCTAGTGCTAGTGGGTACAAAATAGCATCGTTACCCATGCCTAGTACACCGGCAAGCATCATTGTTGCAACAATTGTTACCGCGTAAGTCTCAAATAAGTCTGCTGCCATACCTGCGCAGTCGCCAACGTTATCACCCACGTTATCAGCAATTACCGCTGGATTACGTGGATCGTCTTCTGGAATACCAGCTTCAACTTTACCAACGATATCAGCACCAACATCAGCACCCTTAGTAAAGATACCGCCACCTAAACGTGCAAAGATAGAGATTAATGAGCCACCGAATGCAAGACCGATCAATGCATGTAATGCATCAGCCTGCACAACACCGTAAGACAGTAGTCCTGCGTAGAATCCGGCAACACCTAAGAGTGCCAATCCAACAACTAACATACCTGTTACAGCGCCACCTTTAAAGGCAACTTGGAAAGCAGCATTAACACCATTTTTCGCCGCTTCAGCAGTACGTGAATTTGATTTAACAGAGACATTCATGCCGATGTAGCCTGTTGCACCAGATAGAACAGCACCAATTAAAAAGCCAAGACCTACAGTAACGCCTAGGAAGTAAGTAATAACCACTAATAAAACAACGCCAACCATGGCAATGGTTGTGTATTGACGATTTAAGTAGGCTTTTGCACCTTCTGCAATTGCGTCTGATATTTCTTTCATTTTGTCTGAACCTGGGGATTGTTTATAAATCCAGCTCATGGTGTATAGGCCGTAAATTACAGCTAGAATTGAGGCTCCGATAGCCATTTGAAGTACATCCATTATCTCTTTCTCCTTTTGAAGGTCTGGTTGTAAAAAAGCGTTTGTATTAAATATACAAACGCACCGTATTTTTTTTCAACTAATGATTATAGAGAATAATTTTCATGATATGAATTAATAGTTAATTTTTTTACTATTAATTGATGTAGGTTAAGCTTTTAGTCTTTCTCCCAATAATCAGTCTTGATGCCACAGCCTAGATCTGCCTCTACCAACCTGGATCGTAGNTTTAGTAGTTTGTTGATTAGCTCAGGCTCGGCTTTCTCATAGGCTTGTGCGTCAGGCACTCGATTAACAACAACACCCAGTAACTCGGTAATTGCATTACCAATCGAGTTTTGAGAGATGGTAACAATCAGCTTGCCTTCGTCATTGCGATAGATAAGTTGTTTAAAAGCAGGTTGCCAACGAATAGAAGAAGCATACTTTGCATCTTTAATACATTTGTCACGGACTTTTTTAGCTGCCGATAAAAAACAGGTATTAAATAAAAGTGTATTTTCAATTAATTCTGGGAAATAAGCTTCCTTAGGTACAGCAGAATTTCGACAAGACACTTGAGCAAAGAAGGTTCTATAGAAATCAAGAAATCCTTTCAAAACTAAATCGTACTCATCCCAAAATTTCACATTTTTAAGACTATCAATGCCGCCAGTAACTTCCCAACTTGGTAAACCCTGAGGGTAGCCAGTCAGAGATAGGCCGGATGATTCCCCAGTGACCGGCTTCAGAATTTCAAAATTAAGTTTCGATTGGAATTCAGCATAAACATCTTCCATATAATTAGCGAAAAGCGAATGTTGACCGCCATCGGTTAAGTTGGGGTTTTTTGGATCTGACAGTTCAGCATTTTCNAATTGTTTTTTGTCAAACACGATAAAGTGGTTGTGCAACATGCGAATGCTCGGCACGCCTGGTGAAGTAATCGGCCAGGTTGAATCTAGAGAGGCTTCACCTGCTAAGACTAAATGCGTGCCAGCATCTGGAAATTCTTCAAGCATGAAACTCATGATAATTTGATTCATGCGGTTCCAAACATTTTTGACGTTGTTAGGTACTTGAGTTCGTCTAACAGGCCTGCCCAGCGGATTTAGTACACTTTTTGAGGTGTTATAAATAATGGAGCAATCAAATAGATTTGAGTGTCCAAGTGCCTTTCGGTAGAGTAGCAGATCTTCACTATTAGTTAATAGGCCGTTGTTTTGTGCCAAGTCTTTTAAATTTTCAGATGAGTTGAAAAACTCATTTGGCTTCATGCCCTCTGGTACATCTAAAGGAATAGGTCTGAAAGGGACGTTTATTTGTCTTGGGCCAATTGTCATAGTTGTAAGGTTTTGTTAAGTAAATTATAAAAAAGGGCTTATGTCTTTAATGACATAAGCCCCCAGTTTGTAGAAAAAGTAAGCGTTTAGCCTAGTTGAGCATAAACACGATCTCTTACTTCATCAAGCGATCCAACACCAACAGCGGCGCCATATTTAGGGGCTGCATTGTCACTACCCATCCACGCTTGATAGTAGTCTACCAAGGGTTGAGTTTGCTCATGATAAACATCTAGACGTGAACGCACGGTATCTTCATTGTCATCGGCACGTTGCACCAACTCTTCGCCAGTGATATCATCAATGCCCTCAACCTTTGGCGGGTTGTAAACAACATGATAAGTTCGACCTGAAGCTAGATGCGCACGACGACCCGACATTCGGGCAACGATANCCTCATCAGGCACCTGGATTTCAACAACGTAATCAATCTTGACGCCGTCAGTTTTTAGCGCTTCTGCTTGTGCAATAGTACGTGGAAAGCCATCAAATAAAAAACCATTTTCACAGTCATTTTCTTGAATCCTTTCTTTGACTAAGCCAATGATAATATCATCAGACACCAAGCCACCCGCGTCCATTACTTTTTTTGCTTCAACGCCTAGAGGTGTGCCCGCTTTAACTGCGCCACGCAACATATCACCTGTTGAAATCTGGGGAATGTCATATTTTTCACAGATATTAGTTGCTTGAGTGCCTTTGCCTGCGCCCGGAGGGCCTAATAAAATTACGTTCATGTTTATCTCGCTTTTTACTTGAGTGAACTAAACTTCGAAAGTTGGAAGTTTTCTCTCAACCATTTCTTTTTTCATGACCACATAGTCAGGAAGGCCATTCTTGTATGGAGGGTAGTTTTCACCTTCGATTAATGGCTGTAAGTACTCGCGACATGCATCAGTAATACCAAAACCATCCTCAGAGATGTAATCCATAGGCATCATCTTCTCAACGTTAGCAATATCTTTTAATTCGCCTACGCCCATTTCCCAAGTATACGGGTTGTTTGATGTACGAATAATTGCTGGCATAACTGAGTTTTTGCCCTGCATAGCAAGCTCAACTGCAGCTTCACCTAATGCGTACGCTTGTTCCACATCAGATTCTGACGCTAAATGGCGCGCAGCACGTTGTAAGTAGTCAGCAACAGCCCAGTGGAACTTATGGCCTAATGCATCTTTAATTAGTTGAGCTACAACTGGAGCAGCACCACCTAATTGTGCATGACCAAAGTCGTCACGAGTACCTTGCTCAGCTAAGAATCTGCCATCTGGCCATTGCGTACCTTCAGATACAACAACTGTACAGTAGCCAAATTTCTTAACGTTAGCGTCAACTTTAGCTAGGAACTTCTCTTCATCAAATTTAACTTCAGGGAATAAGATAACCACTGGAATTGAATCATCTAATAAACCACCTGCAGCAGCGATCCAACCAGCATGACGACCCATAACCTCAAGTACGAAAATTTTAGTTGAAGTGGCACACATTGAAGCTACGTCAAAACTAGCTTCCATTGTAGATACTGCAATGTACTTAGCAACTGAACCAAAACCTGGGCAGTTGTCTGTTACTGGTAAATCGTTGTCAACCGTTTTAGGTACGTGAATTGCTTGAATCGGGTAACCCATAGACTCAGATAACTGAGAAACTTTTAAACAAGTATCAGCTGAATCGCCACCACCGTTATAGAAGAAGTAACCAATATCATGAGCTTTAAATACTTCGATTAGTCTTTCGTATTCTGCTTTGTTAGCTTCTAAAGATTTCATTTTGTAGCGACAAGAGCCAAAACCACCTGAAGGTGTATGCTTAAGTGCTGCAATATCAGCATCTGACTCTTTAGATGTGTCAATTAAGTTTTCCATTAAGGCACCAATAATGCCATTTTGACCAGCATAAACTTTGCCGATTTTCTCTGGATATTTGCGAGCTGTTTCAATTACGCCGCATGCAGAAGAGTTAATTACTGCAGTTACACCGCCTGATTGTGCATAAAAAGCATTTTTCATTGTCGTTCCTGTTTACTTATAAAAGCCATCAATTATACATTGCATATAGTGAAATACTTGATTTTTTACTAAGGANATTGTTGATAACTAGTTAAAATTATAAGGTTTTAACTGCCAGTTTTGCTCGGACTCAATGGTTAGTAGTAGGCATTTAGGGCCACCATGATTGCGTATTTCCCCTGCAGCGCCCGGATTAACAACCCACGGGGATGAGTCTTGCTCTATTAGTTGTTTGTGCGTATGTCCATAGACAATCATTTTGGCATTGGGGTAAGCCTCTCTTAACAAAGGATGCGAAGGCTGGCGACCCAGTGTATGTCCATGATTAACCACCAATGTGCCACCGGGTAATTCAATAAATTCGGTAGTTTTTAATTGAGTTAAATGAGTGTCGTTGTTGCCTTGTACAGCAACAGTTCTCTGTTTAGGCTTTAGTAATAATAAAGTTTTCTCATCGATAATATCCCCCGCATGCACAATAATATCGCATTGATTAACCAGAGTGACAATGCCCGGATGAATAGATCCGTGTGTATCTGAAAGAATGCCAATTTTTAAAGGGAAGTTCATGCGTCAGATTATACGTTATCTTGTTTTTATATAAAATCAAGTGATGATATTTTGTTTCATTTTTGGTATAAAAATAAGCAGTTTTGACACTTATTAATAGGCATAATATTGCCATTCATAAAATGAATAAACTTGAGGAGAGAAGGTAAGGTTGAGAGTTGCTTACCTTTTTTAGTGCTAACAATAGGAGATTAGTATGGCAGTATTGTTTTCAGACGAATGGATGAATCAATTGAAAGATGAGTGGAACGCATCTGATGAGGTGAGTGGTAAGTTGGCAGAGATTGATTTCTCTTCAACTATTGCTTGTGGCTTTAAAGGCGATGGCACACCAACGGGTATTTTTGTCGTTGAAAGTGGCAAATGCGTTAAAGCAGGTGACTACAATGGGGAGAGTGTTGATTGGGATATGCGTGCCGATAAGAAAAATTGGATGAAATGGTTGGATAAGCCATTAGGCATGGCATCAATGGGCATGGCAGTTACAATGGGTAAGTTAAAGTTCGAAGCAGGTGACTTTGGTGCGATGATCAAAGATCCGAGAATGGCAACTCCTTTTGTAAAAAGTTTTGCATTAATGGGTGCGATTGGTGGTGAGTAATCACTAACCAGTTGTTATCAATTAAAACCCGTCAATAGACGGGTTTTTTTATGAGTGATGCTTTAGAGGCGTTGCTTGCTCAAAAGTTTCAATATTAATAAACCCTTTGACAGTCTTTGTTTCAATTTTGGAGCTGGGCTTGCTAATGGCTACAACGGTGCCGATGCCAAATTTTTTGGCAGAATTTAGCACGCTAATAGAGTCATCAAAGAAAATACTCTTGCTTTTATCAAGGCCAACAGCTTGCTCTAGTTGTTGCCAAAAGCCTTGCTCTTCTTTAGCGATGTTGTAATCATGTGAAGAGATGATGGCGTCAAAATAGCTTTCTAAGTTAGTAACTCGCATTTTAAGCTGCAAGGTTTTTCGATGTGCATTAGTAACTAAATAAATACGCTTGTTGTGTTGTTTTGCCTGAGTTAAAAAATCCAGTACAAAAGGATGAATTTGAATTAAATGAGAAACATCCTCTTTAAGTTTGGCAATATCTAATTTAAATATTTTTTGCCAATAATCTAAACAATACCAGTGCAGATTACCTTGTTCGGCTTCCAGCATTGGATAAATTTTATCTTTAGATTGCTGGTGGGTAAGATTGTGCTTGTTGGCATACACCAAAGGCAGATATTCCATCCAAAAATGCAAATCAAAATTAAGGTCTAATAAGGTGCCATCCATATCCAGCAGAATGGTATCAATCTCAGACCAGTTAATGGAGGAAGGCCTTGCCTTCCTCCGTGAATATCCCCTGCGCCAGCTGGTGCCATTTGCACTATCCTCTAAAACAATACCCAGTTCAGTGAGTTCATCGCGTATTTGATCCGATAAAGCAAAGTCTTTGTTGGTCTTAGCTTCGTTGCGCTGTTTAATTTTCTTATCAATATCTTCATCAGACAGAGCAACACCCTGTTTTAGAAAGGTATCTGCTTGCATTTGTAAGATGCCAATATAGCCACCTAATTTTACTAGAAGTTGAGCCAAGGCATTGGCTTGGTCAATATCTTTGCTACGCTCAGAATTAATTAATTTTGCTAATTCAAACAGTATGCTAAGAGCAATTGGCGTATTGAAATCATCATCTAGTGCCTCGTTAAAACGCGTTTCAAAATCAAAGCGTTGAGAGACTTCATTCAGTGCTGCATCACTCGCGTGCAATCCTCGAATCGCTGTGTATAGACGAGTAAGAGAAGACTTGGCATTGTTAAGGTTGGCATCTGAAAAGTTGAGTGGCGAGCGATAATGCGAGCTCATAATAAAGTAGCGCAGAGTTTCGCCATCGAAGCTTTCCAAAACGCCACGAATGGTGAAAAAATTATTCAGCGATTTGCTCATTTTTTCATCATTAATATTGACAAAACCAACATGCATCCAAGTATTAACAAATGTGCAATTGTTAGCGCCTTCAGATTGAGCAATTTCATTTTCATGATGCGGGAAGGATAAATCCATTCCGCCTCCGTGAATATCAAAATGTTTGCCTAGGTGATGTGTAGACATAGCCGAACATTCGATATGCCAACCTGGGCGGCCATCTCCCCAAGGGGATGTCCAGCTAGGCTCGCTAGGCTTGGCCATTTTCCAAAGAACAAAATCTAGTGGGTCTTTTTTGTCAGAATCTATATCAACTCTTGCACCCGCTTCTAAATCATCTAGATTTTTGCCGCTGAGTTGTCCGTATCCTGAAAACTTGCGTACCGAATAATACACGTCGCCATTTTTTGCCTGATAGGCAATGCCTTTTTCTATTAGAGTTTTAATCATGTAAAACATCTGATCCATGGCGTCAGTTGCACGTGGCTCAATGTCAGGCGGCAGTATGCCAAGTGCACGCTCATCTTCATGCATAGCATCAATAAAACGGTTCGTCAGACTATAAATGTCTTCACCATTCTCAATCGCCCTAGCGATAATTTTGTCATCAATATCGGTAATATTTCGCACATAAGTAACACTGGGAAACTGGCGCCTAAGGTGGCGAGTAATAACATCAAACATCACTAACACACGAGCATGCCCCATATGACAATAATCATAGACCGTCATGCCACAGACATACATGCCTATTTTTTCAGGATCGATAGGGTGGAAAACTTCTTTTTGTTTACTGAGTGTATTGTAGATTTTAAGCATGTTGATATTTTACGTGAGTATTTGCTTGCATTTCAGCTTGTCATCGCTAAACCCTTATTTTTTATAAGATATACAAGGTTTTATCGTTGTATAATCAACGGGTTTTATAGATTATTTATTGGAGAGAAGTATGAGCGTTTTAGTAACACAACAAGCACCCGATTTCACGGCAGCAGCAGTATTAGCAGATGGCACAATTGTTGATGAATTTACATTATCTAGCCTGAAAGGCAAAAAAATCATGGTGTTCTTTTATCCACTAGATTTTACTTTTGTTTGCCCTTCAGAAATTCTAGCACACCACCACCGTGTGGCGCAATTTGCTGAGAAAGGCGTTGAAGTAGTTGGCATTTCAGTTGATTCACAGTTCACTCACAACGCTTGGCGTAACACACAGCCAGCAGATGGTGGCCTAGGTCCTATTGATTTCCCATTGGTAGCGGATACAGATCATTCTATTATGGAAGCTTACGGCATTGTGCACCCGGCAGGCATTGCGCTGCGCGCTTCATTCTTAATTGATGAAGAGTTTACTGTGCGCCATCAAGTGGTTAACGACTTGCCATTAGGTCGTAATGTTGATGAAATGTTACGTATGGTCGATGCGCTTGATTTCCACACAACCTATGGTGAAGTTTGCCCTGCAGGTTGGAACAAGGGTGACGAAGGCATGAAAGATACACCAGCAGGTGTGGCTGAATACTTGGCAAAAAACGCTGATGATCTATAGCGTTTAGCCAGTTCGGCAAAAAAGGGAGTGACTTACTCCCTTTTTTTACGTATTTAACAAAAGGAAATAATAATGAAAAAATTTAAATGTATAGTTTGTGGATGGGTTTACGACGAGGAAAAAGGCTCTCCAAAAGAAGGAATTGAGCCTGGTACAAAATGGAGTGATGTACCTGAAGATTGGGTTTGTCCTGATTGTGGCGTGACCAAGGATCAATTTGAGATGGTTGAAATCTAGTAAAATAGCATTTTTTAAGATTTAAATAAAAGGAAGAATCATGTCAAAAGTATTGGTGTTGCCGGGTGATGGCATTGGTCAGGAGATTGTTGAACAGGCGCTTAAAGTAATTAACCATTTAAACGCAAATAATAATCTGAACATGGAGTTAGTGCACGGTCTCATTGGCGGCACGGCTTATGATGAAACTGGCTCGCCACTGCCGCAAGCAACATTAGACGCTGCTAAAGAGTGTGATTCTATTTTATTAGGTGCTGTTGGTGGTTATCAATGGGAAGCATTAGAGCGTGATCTTCGTCCTGAGCGTGGCCTATTAGGTTTGCGTGCAGAGATGGATTTATTCTCAAATCTTCGCCCCGCTATTTTGTATCCACAACTAGCCAGCGCTTCAACTTTGAAAGAAGAAATTGTTTCCGGCCTAGATTTGATGATTGTGCGTGAATTAGTGTCTGGCATCTACTTTGGCCAGCCACGCGGTATCGAAGTTCGTGATGGTGAGCGCTTTGGTTTTAACAGTGCAACCTATTCAGAATCTGAAATCCGTCGTATTGGCCATTCAGCTTTCAAAATTGCCCAAAAACGCGACAAGCGTGTTTGTTCGGTGGATAAAGCCAATGTGTTAGAAGTGTGTGAATTATGGCGCGAAGTAATGATCGAGGTGGCTAAAGACTACCC
>JGI26250J51715_1000321_pt1 | contig 15929 bp, 18 predicted proteins | sample SaaInlV_150m_DNA_4_FD_51715 | JGI IMG/M metagenome (IMG submission 51715) | reverse complement strand
TGGAGTCAGGCACTGTCCCAATTAGATATTTATTTTGAAGGCCGCTTAGATAGCGTGCTGGAGATTTAAATTAACCTGACACAGAATTTTGAACGCTCTCAATCGGTGGTCGCCAGAGACTGAATCAATTGCATCGTTCCGCTCTCTATCGCTCTTGAGTTCCTCATTGCACTCAATTTCTAAAGAATGATTGATTGTCGTTTCTTCAAATTCAATTTCTACTTCCTTTAAATCTAAAAATAATGCACATTCTCCATCATCCTTATTTTCTACGCCCTCAACCGCTACATTTTCAACTAATACATCACCCTGATACGTTTCAGTTTTAATAATGATTCCTTCTTTATCCCAGTTGATCCAAACGCCTTCTCTTTCACCTTCTTTCCAGTTATTTTCTTTTTTCTTCTGACCGTTGCTATACCAAAAATGCCAACATCCATCTTGCGTACCCCTTACAAAATTGCCTTCACTTGACTTCTGACCATTCCTAAACCAAAAAATCCAGTGCCCATCTTCTTTACCCTCTACAAAATGCCCTTCAACTCGCCTTTGCCCACCATCATACCAATCAGCCCAAAGCCTCTCCTCCTTACCCAACGTACCCATGAGAACCCCCTAATTAGTTTGAATTCACCGCTCCTGACATGATAGCCAATCACCCATCTCACAATACCTAAAAAGACACAATGACTTTTTACCTGTTAAGGTTATTTAGTCATCATCCTTTTTATACCTAAATCGCAACAAAGTGCATAATGAATTTTTTTCTTAAAAAGAATTTCCCCAACTGATAACAAACTCTCACGCACTTAAAACGGTGTATCCCAGTCAACCCGAGAATACACCGCTACTTTTTAAAAAAATTAATCGAATGGATATAACCTTACTGTTTCAAAGCCTCAAACGGTCATCATTGTAGATACATTTTTGAGAATTACACGTATTACTACAACCATCCTCCCCGCACCAAAATTGATCACCACAACCGCTCAATAAAAACACACCCAATACCACCAAAAAAACTTGCCTTATTCTCATGATTTTTGTCCCCCCCCGGATACTAGTTTATTTAAACCACACACCCTGTGTAGGGCCTTTACAATTACGCCTTATTTTCCTCAGTGTCAATATCAACTTTCCTTGATAATGCTCAAAACTCACCATCATCACTTAGGATCAAATATGAGAACTAGAAACCGAACCGTTTTTTTCAGTGCCAACCCCCTATCTATTCATTAATGACTGGCCACTTTTTCTCAGAAGAAGGGTTTAGTATCAGGTTAACCAGGACTTGTAATTGTTTCTAGAAAGAAACAAGCAGATGTAGATAATCATAATAATCTTTACCAATATCTAATCTCGAGAACCTTCAGGCCCAAATTCAATTTATCTAATTATTTTTTAAGTCACAGAAGCTAGAATTGCTATTAACTATTCAATTGGCTAGCGAGGCTCCTGAAGCGTTGAAATCGCGTAAATGGCAATGCCTTCTACCCAAGATACGATTGTGCGTAAAAAACGGCTGTTTAATACCATTTTGTAGTTAAAGCGTTAATGACTACTTGTATAACGAATGAAGTAGCTTTACATAATTCTCAGTAACTAAGGTGACGCGCATTCTGACTCTTGTTTGAAAACGCCCTAGATTTTCTAGACCCGCCCAAGCTTCATAAAATATCTTTTCTCATATTCAATGGGTGGCAGCATATCATTGCTGCCATGCTTACAATCTGGATTGTAAAACATCACGACCTATTCAAATATATCCTGTCATGCTAGATCTCTAGTTGTATATAACTTACGCTTGATTCGTTTTTTTATCGGTTTTACCTATATCGTATTTGAGTAAATTAGTTCAACTGAACTAACAATCCCTCTTGGTATGTTTCGGTGGTCACAATATTGCCTTCTTTACCCCAATCGGTCCAAAGNCCATCTTTCTTATCATTCTTATAGTGTCCTTCATACCGCTTCTGTCCATTTTCATACCACCGAGTCCAGAGCCCTTCTAATTCACCGTTTTTATAGGTTATTGTTTCCTTTTTCTTGCCACTCTCATACCAAGAAGTCCAAAGTCCATATTTGTTATCTTTCTTATAGTTGCCTTCCGATTTCTTCTCNCCATTCACATACCACTGGGTCNTCAACCCATCTCTCTCACCCTGTTTAAGGTTTACTTCTTCCTCTAACTGCCCCTTCTCATTCCACTTGGTCAAAAGTCCTTCACCCTTGCCATTTTTCCAGTTTCCTTCTACTTCCTTCTGNCCATTCTGATACCAACCCGTCCAAAGCCCATCTTCTTTTCCATTCTTATAGTTTACTTCCCAGCCCTTTTGCCCACGCTCATACCAACTGGTCAAAAGTCCTTCTTGAACTCCATCTCTATAATGTCGAACTGTTTTCTTTCGTTTATTCAAATACCATTCCGTAGAAAGTCCACTTAACTTGCCATTATCATAGTGTTCCTCTAACTTCTTCAATCCATTTTCATAGCGCTTAATCAACTTACCGGTAAACGGTATTTCAGATTTAATTTCATACTTAACACCCGCTCTAGCTTGTAATTCTGAAACTTCCTTTTCCATACACCCTGCTAGAAACAGTAGTGATATCAGTATTAAAATTATCTTCTTCATTCCTCAACCCTTAAATCAATTTCACTTAAACGACTATATTAAACTTTACAGCCAAGCCTTTTTTTCATTCGACAAACCCGCCTTACTGATAATTTTCCTCTCTCGCCCTCTGACCGTTCTCATACCACTCCACCCAGAGTTCATCCTGCTTATCATCATGATAGTTTATTTCAAACGCCTTCTGTCCGTTCTTATCCCAGGTAATCCAAAGTCCTACTTCATTTCCCTTCCTAAGATATCCTTCTTTCCTCTTCTGACCATTTTTGTACCACTCAGTCCAAAGACCTGCTTCCATTCCACCCTTCCAGTTAGATCTCAACGCCTTCTGTCCATTCTGATACCAATCCGTATAAAGTCCATTCAGTTGTCCATTCTTATAGTGCCCTTCTGACTGCTTTTGTCCATTTTCATAATACTCAACCAGATTACCTGTAAATGATCTTTCAGAATCAACCTCATACTTAACACCCCCCCTATCTTGTAATGAGTAAACCTTTTTTACGGATAAGCACCCTGTTAGAAGTAGTAGTGATGTCAGCATTAAAAGAGTGTTTCTCATTACTTAACCTTTTATTCAATTTCACTTAACTAAACNATAAATACCTTATAACCATGTTCGAATCAACACAGTTAACCTATANAACGTTATTTAGTACTTACTCCACCAATCTGATAGCAATCTATATAAAAAATGAATACTGTAATAAGCAATAAAACTTGTCACCGATAAAATAATCCATGCCTCTGAATGTATCAGTTCTATTCCATACCCACCCTCAAGCGAGGTAAAAACATTTTCATTAACGGGTAAAAATGAACTGATGGGTATTTCTGTCCAAAAACCATTTTTTAACCACCGAGAAGTTTGATAAACCAATATCCCTATTGAACCCAAAAAGAAAAAGACCCATCCAATAAATAATGGAAACCCCACAAACCACCACGTCATCCCCTCTAATAACTTTTTGACCCCATCACTCAACTGCTTTTCTTGACTCACATCACGCCCTATCACTTTGTGTATTCTTCAACTTCACCATTCTCTATATACCATGTGGTTGCTCTAATCTTTTGCCCCGCTTTGTATTCTGATTTCATTTTCACTTCCCCCCCCTCATAGAAGGTTTGAACAAGTCCGTCTAACTTGCCTTCCTTATAATTTTCTGTTCTATGTACCCAACCGCCATTAACAGAATACATAGTAAGCAATCCATGCAACATTCCCTCTTTGTAGTTCTCTGCATACTGCATTTGACCATCTTCACCCCATACCGTTAAAAGACCTTCTAACTGACCATCCCTATAGAAACCTTCTTCTTTCTTTTCACCATTCTCATAGTATTCAGTAACCAGTCCATTTTTCTCATTTTTCACGTTGTCGCCCTCTACACCTTTTATTTACTTCACGAATTGATAAACATTAAGACCGAATAACATTTTCACTGTAATTATTCTCTTTACCATTCCAAAATCATGGGCTTGCTTTATATCATTCCCTAACACTCGGTATCATTGAGACTCACTTACTATAAATAAAATTACCATAAGAAGTTGCAATATTAATTATTACAACAAAGCGGTCGCCGGTAATTATACCCAATCATCTAACTAACCGTTATTTCTCACGAGTGTCAATGAATGAAACAGATTTCACTCAACATCTCATTTCTATAGATTCGAGTAAATCGCTAACGCAAAAAGTAGACGATACCGATTGACTAGCCTCCCTTAGTATAAACTAAGCTTCTTTTGCTGACTGTTATCTGTATTGATATAAGTCATACATCGCGATGAGCAACCACTTTCAACATCAAACGGTTGAGAATGTGTTTATGGGACTTGTACTATTTTGCATCAAAAAACTCACCTTCAATTAACGCCAGTAATTAATAGTGTCTATTGCCCCCCAGATAAACTATTTCAAAACAATAAGAAATAATTTCCAGTTAGCAGTTGTCTAATTATTTTTAATGGCGACCAGAGGCAAACGATGCTAAGAATAATTGATATAGGGATTGAAAATGCCACTGCCTTTTGTATTTTAGGACAGATAACAAAAGCTGATATGTCTATNGTACTTTCAAATGCGAAAGAAAAGACTGAACGTTATGAGAACATTATCATTTATGAAGAAATCCAGAGTTTCCAAGGAATTGAGCTTTCCGCTATTATTGAAGAATTTAAATATTTGTTTAATACCGGCATGTCAAATATCTCAAAGGTTGCCGTTGTAACAGACAAAAAATGGATAATGAAAGTCACCCGTCTGGAAGCTAAAATTTTTAGAAATATTGAAATAAGGTGCTTTCGACTCAATGAAAAATCACTGGCCATTGAATTTCTAAAAAATGCTTAACCAACATTCCTTTTCCACAATTTGTGTGGATAACCTTGAGGACAACTTGGTTAAACTAAAGCTAAGTTATTGCTCGACTTAAAGTCTTTGCAGATCTGACCATTTTTTACACAACCAACTATTGAGTAAGGACGTTATCTGGCCAACATTTTATCTTTAACGAAAGGCCTTACCTTTTCTTTGATCGTGTTCTCATAAACCGTATTAATTAACGAATATTAATACGCGGCATGAGTGACCTTGTTAACGCAAATATCAGAACAACTGAATTGAATTGCTGATACATCCGTATGCTTAGTAAAAACTGACCTCTGAACAGGCATATATTTTTCCACCGCTGCTCCCAACATAAACCCTCCTGAAATTAATTAAGCTATCGTGGGGGGCTAATCTATATTTTAATCATTTTTTAGCTTATATGTGTTGTTCTGAGGGATTACACCAAGCCGCCTCACTCATACCCAGTAAGAACAAGAGCTATACTTGTGCTAGAATTCCNAAACACCCTAANTATCACCACCATCTTGCTTTTAATGATAAACACTACNGTCGGTGGCTTGATCNTTGCTCATGATACAGAGATAAAACTAACCAAAGCATCTAATGTTTGAGTTGTTTTTTTATGCGTAAAAGTATTTAATGCTACGCCTTGAGGTCTAAATAATTTTAAAGCAGATGAAGCGTTAAAGGCATGACTGAGATAATTGACTATAAAACATTATTAATAATTGGAAGAAAACAGTTTGAAGCACAGCGCTTTTTATTTGTTTTTTTAGAGGCAACATTACCTGATAATCATAATGATGAAGATAAACAGCGTTTTGAATCCGGTCATGGCGGTGAACTAACACCTGTTATGTGCGTCGATAAAAGTTTAGAAGAATTAACAGATTTCCCTGATTTAGTCGCTGAGTCAAAACAGATGAATCAAGATTGGAGTATTATTTTAATTGCATGCCTTTCAGAAAAAAATGGTCTTCCTACGACAACTGAGGAGGTAGAACAGTCTCTCAAAATGATGGTTCAAGCTGTTCATGATGGCAGTGCTTTTTCAAAGTATTTAGCCTTTGACAAGCAAGGTGTTTTATTAAGTTTTTCCTGATCGCAACGTAAAAACTTTTACCACAACGGTCCCAAAAAAGAAAACTTCGACTGTAGAGTGTGCAATTAAGTCTTTTTAAAAGGCTTAACCAACATTACATTGCCATCAACTGAAGTGATAATGCATGACTCACCCTCTGGTATACAATCAGACTCACAATCCTCTGCTAATCGGCTATTCCAATTAATTCCTGAATAGCGAATAGTTCCACCATAGCGGGTGATATCACTACTGGTTGGTACCTGCCGACCAATCATATCACTGCTAGTATCAAATCCGCCGCCTGAGTCCTGTAACTTCTTCAGCGGTTTCCAAAGCAACACCGCTGTAATAGCCGTTAAAACACCTAAAACAAACACCTCAATCTCCCACCCAGAAATAAGGTTACCGGAAATCAATATCCCAGTAATAAAACTGGCTATTGCAAAAAACAACAGCGGACCGCCTAACCCAATAACTGTAAGTTCTAAAACAAAACTAAGTCCGGCGATAACATAAAAAACCTGATCATGGTGTGTGGAAATATATTGAAGCATGGCTAACACTCACCCCTCATTACTGTGGTTCGATAAATTTAGACTACTTGAAACTGCAATTGCCTGCGCGACTGTATTTGCAATATTTTCACTGGTTTTACCATCAGTAAGTACGACTGTACTCTCATCCGCAATAGTTTTATGTGCCGTAATCGCATCTTGTGCCAATCTCAACATAACTGCAGATTGCCCTGATACAGTTTTAGCAGAATCGCCAACAGTAATAAGCGCATTAGCATCTGCTTCAGCAACTAAACGTATTGCCTCAGCTTTACCAATAGCATCAAGAATTTGTGATTCTTTAAAGGCTTCTGCAGCTAAAACCTGTTCCGCTTTGGCAGCCTCCGCATCAAGAACTCGAGCTCTTTTTAAACCTTCAGCCTCCGTAATAGCGGCTGTCTTAACACCCTCCGCAGTTAAAATAACTGAACGCTTTTCACGCTCAGCAGTCATTTGCTTTTCCATATCTTCTCGAATTGACTGGGGTGGTGTGATATCTTTTATTTCATAACGCGTGACCATCACGCCCCAAGGCTGGGTTGCCTCAGTCATAGCATTTAAGATAACGCCATTAATGGCATCACGACTCTGAAAACATTCATCTAGCTCCATAGAACCGATTGCATTACGCATCGTAGTCATTGCCAATTGGGTAACCGCCATTTTATAGTCAGTCACATTATTAGTAGCAGCTCCAGCATCAGTGACTTTCATAAATAAAATGCCATCAATATCAAGTGAGATATTGTCTTTAGTAATGGCCGACTGTGAAGCAATATCAAGTGACTGCTCTTTTAAATTACGATCCGCAGCAACAGTTTGTATGAAGGGAATAATAAAATTTAATCCCGACGATAATGTTTTGTCGTATTTACCGAATGTATAAATGACATAGCCTCTATTTTGGGGAACAAAATAAATACCCTTTTTGAGACTATAAAGAATAACAATAGCAATCCANAGCAACGGGCTAAACAATAAGGAATCATTTGCTATATCCATAACCTACTCCATTAAAAGTAATTTTTTCATCGGGGTCTACTATAAACCTTACCATACTAATCGACTGTAAATATCTCACAAAAATTAATTGAAATTCATATGGATTCACATAAAGAGTGACTAGTGAACTAAGAGCAATTCGGTCTTGTCTAANATNTGCACTCCCTCACCTATCTGCATCGTGCTATTTATCACNATCATTAACATGTGCACCAAGGTCGGACTGCGATATTGTCCTTCTTTTGTTCTGTAAGCTTCTTAACTCAGTTCTGCTTTGCTCTGTACATTGACTACACCATCTTTGCGCAGTCATATATTGGCATATACATGTTTCTAATTCGATGCCATATTCTTCACAGTTCTTATATATTTCCTCGCTGGTCATGCTGTCCATAAATTCGCTATCATCTTCTGGAAATACTACTAATTCTGAAATGGTGTTGTAGAAGAATAATTTAGTTTCTGTAAATCCATCATGAGAGTTCTTCCCATTAATCTCTCCTATTACACACCTGCTTCCTTTAGTTGTTTTATCCCATATTTCTCCGAATACAACACTACTTGGGTCTTTAAGACTATTTAAAACAGCTTCTTTTGCCTTCTCCTCCGAAGAAGAGCAGCCAGATAACATGAATAGAGTATGCAATAACAATATTATTTTATACATTTACTTGTCTCCTCTACTTTATATACTTCTGATCTGGGCTCCGTAGAACGGATAAGGATTATGAAGTCTTTTTTTCAAACTGAAATGCTGAAACATTCCCAATAACGACACATAGCCACTGTCACCAATTAAATTAAGTGACTCGGAAATACCCGCATTATCGTAAAGTTTAATTTTAGCCATAAATAAAATCTAAACGTAACCTTCCTTGTGGGCTTTGCATTTCATTAGCATTTTAATTTTTACTTGAACTAAAACTCACATAACACACGCCGAAAAACAGTGACTCTCTTTTTACACCAACCCAGTCCCATTATTTGAAAAAGCCGCATCCCCCAAGCAAGATCACATCACCATTAGCAACTACCCTCTTTAAATATCCACCTCTATATTGACTTAGTCAATACAAACCAACTGATATTCAGCCCAAATATCTCGCATTCATTCATATTGTCTATCATGGCTTATAAATAATTAGCTTTCCACGGGAGCATTGACCAGAATCAAACTGACCAGTGTAAATTATAACTAGAGATTTATTTAGAAAATAATGAGAGCAACCATCAAAAAAACAGTGATCCTAGATGGGCTCACTACACTCGTTTAACTTCATTCTTGGGCAACACAAAGTTAATATAAATCTACGGTAACTCAGTCAACTCCTCTTCAGATTCAGCTTCTGGCAGATAAAGATAAAGATAAAGATAAAGATAAAGATAAAGATATTTACAGACATTATTACAAGCCTAAAGCCTGATATTAATCGGTACAAATGCGTCTTGAACAACAAAAAGTAACCACCTAATTGGATTGAATTTAGGATGATCTATGGCGACCTGTTCACACCTCTAGGTGAGCATAGCTCTAGAGCCTTTCGGTCTACCTTAATTTGGACGAGAAACGCCCTAGTTGCTATTTTTCATCTTGAATTATTTTGATTTTCATATAAATGATAACGTTTAATTCAAAGGCAATTATAACATCTAGGCGGCTAACCCTACCGACCGTTACATAACAATTTTCACCATTTCATGATACGGTATGATCTTCACATTAAAAAACGATAGAGATTGATATGGCTGATTTTTCTCTCTTCGATACTAAACGAATATTAATCATTTTTATAAGCATCACTGTTATCAGTAGTTGTTCTATTATTGCACCCCGACCCCAGCCAACGAAAGCCGAACTTGAACAAATAGGTTTTGGGATTAAGCCAACAAAAGGATTGTATCAATCGATGATTAAAGATTATTTTAATTTAGTCTTAAAACCCCATTATTCTGCTCATTACGATACTTTAAGTTTACCGGTGAAAGTTTATGATAATGAAGAATCACACCCACTTTTAGTTGGGTTTTTAGTTTGTATTGATGTCGATTTTATGAATGAATCAGGTCATTATACGGAGGAAACAAGATATGGGTTTTTATTAAGAGATCGTGAAATTCTAAAAAAATATAGCGGCAACGGAACTTATAGAGAGAAACAAATAGTATCAATTTGCTCAAATTTATAAATATAATATTAAATTAAAACAACACTTAAATTAATAAAAATTTTTCACTTAATGAAAAATATATTCAAACTACCTCTAATCATTATCGCCATAACCTCGACCCAGAGCTGTATGTTAACCAAAGTAGTTGCCGTCCCTATGAGGGTAACCGGTGCTGTTGTCTCTGTCATCCCTGTCGTTGGCGACCCCGTGCATGATGCCATCGATGTAGTGGCCGACGCAATTGACTAAGCGCTACGTCAACACAGTCCAATAACCACGCAACGTTTTCTGTATTAGCACATAATGTTCACCAGATACTGATATCTCCTCATCGAGTCAGTCTATGACTGTACCAGACCAACTGCCCGACATAATTATCGCCAACCGGACAAATTAATAATCGCCTAATAACCTATATTCAGGTGGATTAAAGTTCGCACGCTGACAACAAAAATAAAATGTATTGATTTTGAATATCATTAATTACAATGTTGAAGTTCAAAAGACATACAAGAATTTTTTTATTTTTCGATGAGATCTGGAAAAAAATAATTCATCATTTGATGGCAATAGTTAACCAAATTGGGTTTACTTAAGGCATATTGTTTTAGAGGTGTGTCAATTGGACATTGGATGAGATTAATTAACATACCAAAAGCGCATGCATCTAATGATGTAGGGTGTTTGCCCAGCATGTACGTTTTGTCACTTAGAAAATTAGAAATGCAATCTAAATCCAATTGTCCTAATTGGAGTATTTCATTGGGTAGGTGACGGCTAATGCCTTGGGCATAAAGTTGTCGACCAATGATCTTTTTTTTACAGGTTATAGCAACAGTATCTCGAATAATCACGGGCAAGTGCCCAAACAATGCTTCTTTGTATATTTGCCAGTTTTTATCCGAAGAGAACCAACGGTAGTAAGCGCCAATCCAATAAAAATGGTCTTCCAATAGACGTTGCATGGCTATTAGAGAGGTTTTTTGTTGGAGCGTTAAATTTTGATCTAAAGGATCGTGGTAAGTTTGTTTGAGATAGTCGATGATGAAACTGGAATCAGATATTTTTAGACCTTGATCTTCGATATAGGGTAGTTTCCCTTTTGGGCCTTTTAAGACATGGCCTTCAATCAGTTCGTAGGGTAGATTGACCATTCTAAGATAGGTTTCCACCTTAACTGTAAATGGACTTAAATCTGGAATGCCCCAGATGCGTTTAAAGTAAAAAAGTTTAATCATAGTCATATAGCTAATCAGTTATTTTAATTGTAGCTTATTTCAAAAAAACGCGGATTCAACGAGTTAGTACTACATTTGGGTTAAGTTCTAAAAAATACCTGATTTACTGTTTTAAAGTCCAGACCTTTTCAAGGTCAAGAATATCGGCAATATTTAACAAAAAAGAAATTACGTAACATAATCGCTACTTGTTTTCTTAATGAAAAAACTGTAAATATGGCTCTATGAGTCAACAATACGATTGTTGTGTTTATTTGGGCGATGAATTAGCTGCTTATGGGTTTGGTAACGACCACCCTTTTAGCCCTCTACGCCATCATGTTTTTAAACAGGCGTTTTATCAACAATCCCTGCAAGAAAAAGTCGCTGTACGACAACCTCAATCCGTTGATCAGAGCATACTGGAATTGTTTCACACACACGACTATGTTGAACAGGTTAAACAACAATCTAAGTTCGGTCTAGGTTACTTAGATCAGGGTGATACCCCTGCATTTATAGGGATGTATGAAGCAGCCTCTACGGTTGCAGGTTCGGTCTGTGATGCAATAGATCGCATTGTTAAAAAGGAATATAAACGTGCTTTTATTCCCATAGCCGGTTTGCATCATGCGCGCCGCCACATTGCTGCAGGTTTTTGCGTATTTAACGATTGCGGTGTCGCTATTGAATATTTACGTGCGCAACATAATATCCACCGTATTGCTTATGTTGATATTGATGCACACCATGGCGATGGTGTGTTTTATAGCTTCGAAGACGACCCTGAATTGATTTTTGTTGACTTACATGAGGATGGCCGATTTCTATACCCTGGCACCGGTTCAGAATCAGAAACAGGACAAAGAGCGGCAAAAGGCACCAAACTCAATATACCCATGGCACCTTACTCCAATGATGATGATTTTTCACACGCCTTTGAACAAGCAGAACAATTCTTGATAGCACAGGGCGCTGATTTTATTCTCTTACAATGTGGTGCTGACAGTATACAGGGAGACCCGATTACAACCCTAGCATACAGTGAACAAGCGCATGCTTATGCAACCCAAAGGCTCTGTAAATTAGCTGATGAAATCTGTGAGGGTAGATTGTTAGCGATGGGAGGCGGAGGTTATAACCATGACAATATTGCTAAAACATGGACCGCTGTCGTAAGCGAAATGGCATTCAATTAATGTTCACTAATGAAACCCTCTAATAGCTAAAACCGTCACAATCATTCAAGGAGTGTCTGTTTACATCGGTGATAACTATTACATAGTTGTGGCAATGCAGGCACAGTAATAAATCATTGTTATTGTAGCTCGAAACAAAAATGAGACCTTTTTAAATCTCTTAAATTAAGGGACTTAATTAATGTCATTAACTAATAATATCTATTATTAAGTCTATAACATCGGGAGAAACCCATATGAAGATAATACAATTTCAGCGGCGACTAATGGAAATATTAGAACAAGCAACTGACAAGGACAGAGCCAGTAAAATATGTGACGTCTTCATCACAACCTTGGTTTTGTGTAATATCCTATCCGTCATACTCGGCGGATTTCAAGAGAGTTGTCGCCTAAAGTTAAAAAGTTATGCCGCCACTTCCTTCTGTTTCTCAGGATTAAGGAATACCTCACCTACCTGGTCCCAATTTCGTATTTCACCACTCCAGCGCTCAGGGTGCCGTGACTTTGCCTGCTGATAGACGCATTTACGCTTTACCAGTATTTCTTTATCTTCACCCTTATGACGTTGTTCAGGTGTGACGAATTTAATTGCACTATGCAAATGTTCATTATTGTACCAATGAACAAATCCTTTCACCCAAGCGCGTACTGTTGGTAAATTATTAAATGCTTTTTCTGGGTATTCCGGTCGATATTTCAATGTCCGGAAAAGCGACTCGGAATAAGGGTTATCATTACTGACCGATGGCCGGCTAAATGAAGGCATAACACCCAGTTCCTGTAACGTTGCCAACAGGGTGGCGCCTTTCATGGGGCTGCCATTATCCGAGTGCAAAGTAACTTGATGACGCTCAATATTCTCTTGCTGACAAATGTCAGTCATTAAGTCAGCGGCTAATGCGCTAGATTCCATTTCATAGACCTGCCAACCAACCACTTTTCGGCTGTAAATATCAATGACCAGATACAGATAAAAAAAGAGCCCTAATACCCGCGTTGGTAAATAGGTGATATCCCAACTGTAAAGCTGGTTAGGTGCAGTAGCCTTCAATGCGCGGGGTTTATTAACGGACCTAACGGGTTTGGATGGTAACCGGTGCTGTAGCTGTTTTTCTGATTTTAAGATCCGATAAAATGTTGACTCAGAAGCAATATACTCACCCTTATCAGCAAGTAATGGCACTATCTTACTGGGAGATAACGCTGCATATTCAGGCTTGTTTGCCACTTTAATAACCCGCTGGCGTTCAAGTTCTGTGAGCTTGTTGCTTACGTCATGTCTAGCGTCTAAACGGCCATCTTGTTGGTTATCAGGTTTTACCCAGCGTTGAAATGTTTTGGCACTAATACCAATGCTCTGACAGGCTTTTGATTGTCGTGCACCAGCAGTTCTGGCTTCTGTCACCCAGGTCATGATTCTTACTCGCTCATCACTCATTGTAAGTCGTCCTCGTCGTTGCCCCAGATCGCATTGACTTTTTTTTGAAGAACTAATAATGCAGCCGTTTCTGCCAGCGCTTTATCTTTACGGTTAACTTCCTTTTTCAGCGCTTTATTATCCTGGCGTAAAGTCTTATTGTCTGATCGTATGCTAGCTGTTGTAGTGACCGTCGACCCGTCTATAAAATCTTGTTTCCATTGCTTTATGTGATGAGGGAAAAGCCCCTGTTTACGGCACAATTCGCTGATCTGTTCTTCATCAAGTGAAGCACAACTAATCACCATATCTAAACGAGCTTCTGCGCTCCAGTCTTGCGGTCTTTTTGCTTTTGTCATAGGTGTTACTTCTGTGTTCTGTGCGGGTTCAAGTTTCTGTTTTTGGGCAAGCCCAATCCACTTTCCTAGCGTAGATTGACCAATCCTTAGATCATCAGCAATATCTTTTAATGAAACATCATTTGCACGTTCTAGGGCTTTCTCAACAGCCTGTATTTTAAACGATTGGGTAAATCGTGCTTTCATTTTATTTTCCTCTAATTAAAAATTAGAGGCGACAACTAGCCTGACACAAGGGGTACCCCATCAGCGCCGAGTGGACCAATTAGTCTAATTGTATAAGAGATACTTTTAGTTCATTGTTAACTATAGCGACAAAGTCCCTTGGTAATTAATCCGTCAGTTTCCCTCGGTAATCACACTAATACACATTATGACCAAACTACGACTTCAGATTTTCTTCATATTTAACAGTAATTTTGCTTCATGTTATTAAATCTCTATCTTCGTTTGACACATAGCGTTTAATGAAGCGGCGAAGCGCAGTACTTTGTCGTGCTTACATGCTTTTTATCTGTTTATTTCCAGTCGCACCACTTAATTATTCCAAGCACTTTTGCCCAGTTCTCTTCAGCATTATAGCCTTTGATTAAACCATCTCCTTGAATTCTATTCATTACGGCATCCATGCCATGAAGGATCATATATTGTGGGTGATAATTTGGTTTTCCTATAGCTTGTATGTTGGAACAAAACTCTTTCGATTCTGGCGTTGAGGGATCAGTCAGTTTATGGATTACAGCTTGATACCCTTTTTTTTTGGCTTGTTCTATAGGGTTAAAGTTATTCATTATCAATACAGTTCTAGCACCCTTCGCTGTTCTATCAGACACGCGAAAAGAGTCATAGATAGCATACGCTCCAGCGAGGGCGAAAATTTGGGCGCTATCTTTATCTCGTCCATCCAAAACGCATTTCGCAGAACTAGAATATAAATCGGGGGGGGTATATGAGCTTTTCGCTTCATTCATAGATATGCAAGGTAATTCATAAGATTTCCCTAGGCTACCTTCAACATGATAGCTAGTAATCTTCGGGGTTATTTTCTCCTCAATTACTTTTGGCTTCGCGCTATTTTGAGTACAACCTATCAGCAAAGAGATTACCAGCAACAGAACAAAAAATACTTTCATAATTATTATTTCCTCAAAGCTAGGTACAGATAACGTTTGAATTAACCGATGGCGAAGCCGCCCGAGTTGAATGATTTGTTAGATAGCAGAATCATATAAGACAGTCCCAAGCTCTACATCTTTACCATAGCGATATTCATAAATGCTTGACTAAGAACGTCTTAAACAAGGCATATAGACTGCTTGTGTGTTTCATCTTCTGTACGTCATCAAATATTTTTACACTATTAGCTACCTAATTTAAGAGGCAGATTAGTTCACTGGGTTGTGTTGTTTATCATAATGTAATTGCTTACGTATAGCCAACGTGTTTTGTTTAATTATTTCCCACTAAATATCATACTGAAGAGCCAGTATCTCACCATCAGCACTACCAGGAACACCGATAAGGTCAACTAAACTGGCCGTCATAATATCCGCTGCTAATGTGGTATTTGCGGCTAATCCCAATAGTGACGATTTAGTATACGTACCATTATCTAATAATGCAGTATACGTATTATGATCTGCAGAACTTGGTGCAGTACCAACGACGTTCTCATAAACATGATCAACAAATGAACCGTTGGTCGATGAGCCAATCGCATTTTCGATAAGGTTATTAGCTACTACCAAATCACAAAGACCTGCCAACGTTGTTCCACCATCAACAAGGTCTAAAGCCGCCGACATATAATAAGGTAGTGTTCAAAAATCTGTGTCATTCCTTTAATATTAATGCACAAGCATTAAGGAGTGATACATTATGTCCAATTCATTTAATTTCGATGAAGCCCTTAAAGACCTACAGGCAGGAAAAGA
>JGI26250J51715_1000227_pt1 | contig 19872 bp, 24 predicted proteins | sample SaaInlV_150m_DNA_4_FD_51715 | JGI IMG/M metagenome (IMG submission 51715) | reverse complement strand
ATCGAGATTTAGTTGTAAAACGTCTTAATGAAATGCCTGGACTTTCTTGTTCTACTCCTAAAGGTGCATTTTATGCATTTCCAAAAATTGAAGATAATAGATTTGGTAATGATAAAGAATTTGTTACAAAGTTATTAGAATCCAAAGGAGTTCTAACTGTTCATGGTTCTGGATTTGGAGAACAATATGGCAGTGGACATTTCAGACTTGTTTATCTTGCAAATATTGAAATTTTAGATTCTGCAATGAATAAAATCGAAGAATTTGTTACTCAATAATCCCAAACTGAAATTTTTTGTGGAATTATTTCTATAATACAATCAGTATCATCCAGCAATTTTTTTGCAGATTCATTTTCTAACGTTTTAAAATACTTCAAAAGTATTTTTTTTGCAATAGTTTTTGTTTTAGGCATTTCTAAAATTAGGTTAGCAATTCCTTTCCCCATTACTCCGTAGATATCTGGAGAATTTACTCCCACATCCACACAAAATGAAACATGATTATTTTTTTGAATATTTTTTATTTTTTGACTTTTAGTATCTGTTCCAATGTAGATTTTTTTCCCACTAAACATATACCAAACAGGCGTAATGTGTGGAAAATTATTTTTACCAATAGTAGATAATCGTAAAATTTTTTGAGTTTTTAGAAATTCATCTCTTTTGTTCATATTTTGTAAACCCTAGTACTATCATAAAAATCCCAAATGCTAGCATTCCAGTTGAAACTTTTTCATTTGTAATTTCTGCATTAAATAAAAAATCTTCTACAAATTCTGGACCCCATATCAATAATTGTTGAATTAAAACTATTGTTGCCATTATGCAAAACATTAGACCAATCGCTGTATACCAATTCCTGCCTCGCCTCTGATATTCATCACTCATGATTAGTGCACTAGATGATTTTGATGCCTGGATTCTTGATCTTGTTTCTTATCATTGCATTAAGTAGCAATGGTGTAGACATTTCTGCAAGATATGATAATTCTATTGGTCCTAAGTAAATTGATCTTAACCCTTTAATTTCATCAATCAAACCATTTACGACTTGAACTGATTCATTATCGTCTCCACAAACAAATATGTCGTAATCTAATTCCAATGTAGGATTAACTAATTTTTTTTCAGAAATTACATGAAATGCTGATACAAGTTTTGATTTATCTTTCATATGGTTTGATACAAGTTCATATGAAAACGGTTTGTTATCTTTAATTGAAACACATTCAAAACCAACATCTGTTTTTGTCATTGGAACAATTGGGGATACGACAACACAAGTATCTTTTATTTCAGATAAAATTCCGAACATACTGAATCAATATTTTCATATGGGATTGATAAAATTAAAACATCACTTTCTTTTGCAACTGAAACATTATCATTTCCAGTAATACTTCCTTTGATGTCTACAAAAGATTCTTTTGCAAGATTTGTATATTCTACTGCTGATTCTGATGCTCTTGCAGCATCCCTTGAACCAATTATGATATCATGATTTTGTGCCCATCTTAGCGCAAAACCTTTTCCCATTCCACCTGTTCCGCCGATAATTCCAACTTTCATAATTTACTCCCTGAAAATGTTATTATTATCTCTATTTGAAAGACGTTCAACTTGGGTCAAATAATTTTCCTTAGACATGGTCAGGCAACAAATAACACTGAAAGAATTCTAACTGGTAGAACTCCTGGAGTTCCCTTGACTGATGTGGGAATTAAACAAGCAGAACAGACTGCTGAACTACTTGAGGCCATGAATATCTCTGCAATTTATTCAAGTCCTATCCAAAGAGCAAAACATACTGCTGAAATTGCTGGAAAGCACAATTCCGTTGACGTCACAATCGATGATCGCCTTATTGAACTTGATATGGGTAAATTCACTGGCGTACACTACGATGAAATTTTTACTAGTCATGGTAACGTGTTTATGAAATTCTATAATGGTGAATTGGAAATTGCCCATAATGGAGTAGAGACCTTTGCAGATGTGAAAAAAAGGGTTTTAGGAATAGTTGATCATGTAGTTGAGAAACATCCTGATGAAAATGTTGTTCTGGTAACCCATATGGATCCAATTAAAGCAATGCTTTCAACAATAGTTGATTTATCCTCAACCGATCTCTTTGAACTCATTATTGCCAATGCTTCACTTAATATTTTTAGAGAAAAAGATCGCAAATTCTCTCTTTCTGGCATTAATGTAATGCATACTTCTAGATTCGATCAAAACTGGTGATCGATAATCTTGAAAACCCTTATAAAGAATTTGAAGTCGAAATCAAATAATCGCTAATGAAGTTCATATTTGGATTCTTATTGATAATCGGAGTTTTAGCCATACTTCCAGCTGTAGATTTTGCATTTGCAGCCGGTGATGAACCTGGTGAATACCTTGATCGTAGGGTAGTCATTTGGAATTTATTCTATAAGATGATGACTGTTGCATTTATCGTTGGTTCAGTAGTTTCTGGTACTATTATTTGGCAAGTTTGGAGATTTAGAGAATCCCATCCAAAAGCAAAACCAACTAGCTATGAGGGTACTGACTGGTAGATATGTCTGGACATTCCAATTGGCCTGAATGGATTTATGTTGCTGTAGTTATTGCATTAATGGCTTGGGTAGGTGCAGAAGCATGGGAAGCAGAAAGATTAGTCGAACATGTTCCTGCAGATGCTAAAACAATTATTGTAACCGGACAACAATGGTTCTGGACTTTTGAACATGAAGATGGAACAAAAGAAATTGGTGAGTTGCATGTCGAAGTTGGAAAAGCCTACAAGTTTGAAATAGTATCAACAGATGTAAATCATTCCTTTAACATTCACGACTATGTTGTTTTAATTGATGCAATTCCTGGCAGAGTCAATACTGTGTGGTTTGCACCAGATAAAGTTGGTGAACATGATATTCAATGTAGAGAATATTGTGGATTAATTCACTATAACATGAGAGGAACACTATATGTTGAGGAGCCATCCCATTGACAATCTTAACAACGCTTTTATCCGAAATTATTGTCGAGGAGATTAACTGATGACTCTAGAATTCCAAAAACCACGTCCTATTTGGCAAATTATGTTTTCAACACACCATACTGATGTTGGATTACTTTACCTAATCACTTCACTCACATTCTTATTCTTAGGTGGTTCACTAGCACTTGGAATTAGGGCTGAATTATTTTATCCCGGATCTCAAATAATCGCAGATTCTATGACGTTTAATAGAATTTTTACTGTTCACGGAACAACTTTGATTTTCTTATTCATCATTCCGTTTGCATCAGCTGTTGGTAACTATTACGTTCCAATTATGGTTAGATACAAGGATATGGCATATCCAAAACTTAACGCAATTGCATTTTGGATGATTCCTCCAGCAGGAGTTCTAATTTGGTTAGGGTTTGCAGATTTTACATGGTATGCAACACCTCCATATTCTATCATCAGTGCACCCGGACCTGCAGCCGATATGTGGATATTTGGATTGAAGATTTTAGGTATCTCTTCTGTATTGGGNGCTCTNAATTTTGTAGTTACAATTCTCAAATGTAAACATCCTGACATGTCTATTGGACAAATCCCATTAATGGCTTGGTCCTTCTTGTCTTCCTCCTTAATCATTATGGTTGCAATTCCAACATTTGCTGCAGCACTGTTGATGCTGTTAACTGACAGACTCGGCGTAAGTGGATTTTTCAACCCAGCAATGGGTGGTGATCCAATTTCATATGCACACTTGTTTTGGTTTACATTCCATCCTGAAGTCTATGTGTTGGTAATTCCTGCAATTGGAATGATGTATGAAATTATTCCAAGGTTTTCAAGAAAACCAATTTACAGTTACAATTCTGGCGTCTTTGCATTTGTTATGTTATCTATTGTCGGTTTCTCATCATGGGCACATCATATGTACGCAACCGGAATGTCTTTCACTGAAAAAACAGTCTTTATGGTTGGAACTTTAGCAGCTGTCCCGGCATCTGCCATGCACGTTTTCAACTTTGTTGCAACAATGTGGAATGGTAGAATTAGATTTGCAACACCAATGATGTGGGCAGTTGGAGGAATTGCATTATTCTTCTCTGCAGGTGCAGGTGGTGTAGTTAACAGTGCAATGCCACTGGACTTTACAACACACGATACCTACTGGGTAGTTGGACACTTCCATCTCTTTGTGATGGGAACTATTGCATTTGGATCAATTGGCTATCTCTACTACATGTTCCCATATGTTACAGGTAGAATGTATAATGAAACATTAGGTAAGATTCACTTTGTCCTTTCATTTATCGGTACTGTCTTAGTATTCTTTACACAACACGTACTCGGCTTGTATGGAATGCCACGAAGAATTTACGATTATCCGCCAATCCCAGAATGGATTGCAATGAATCAAATAGCAACAGTAGGTGCAATGATTATTGGAATCAGTATGGCAATATTCTTAGCAAACATGATACACAGTGCTGGAAAAGGAAAACCTGCAGACACAGACGATCCATTTGGTCTTGGAGGCAAATACTATTATCCATTTGAGGCAAAGAACCCATCACATTAGGAGATAAATGAAATGAGTAAAAATAATTCCCAAAATGTTTACATGACTTCACCTAATAGAGTTGGCCGAATGCTGCTCATTATGTTGGGAGTTTGTCTAATCGGTGGAATTGTTTTCTTTTCAATGTGGGACTATTGGATTTCACAACCCCCACCAGTTGTAGCATTAATGGCAGGAGAAAAAACTCATGCAGGACCTGCAGAAGCAACTGGACAAACAATTACACAGAATCTTTCATTTCTTGAATCAGCTGACTTTAGGTCTTTGACATTTAATGCACTGAAAGATGAACCTGGAGTTAATCCAACAATTGAGATGAGTGTTGGTGATAAAATTGTGTTTGATGTTGTAAATGATGGAATGTCCTTCCACGCATTTGGTGTTACACAAGACACTGAAGGTTTTTCCGGAATCATTCCTGGTAGTGAAATTGCAGCCCCAACTAACCCACTAAAACCTGGCGAGTCTGGCACATCTGAATTTATCGCAGGCGAGGAAGGAACTTACTACTACATTTGTACAGTTCCAGGTCACAGAGACCAAGGAATGGTTGGAGAAATTATTGTGTCTGGTTCTAGCGGACCTGCAGTTGCTGCAGCCCCAACTGGCATATCTCATGAATTTGAACTTGATTTTATAGAATCTGCAGACTTTAGGACTTTAGCATTTAATGCATTACCTGGAGAAGAGGGCAATAATCCTCAAATTATTGTTAACTCTGGTGATGAGGTAACTATTACTACAAACAATGCCGGAATGTCCTTCCATGCATTTGGTGTGGTTTCAAATCCTGATGACTTTAACAGCGTTATTTTTGATTCAGCAATTGCAGCAGCAACAAANCCACTAAAACCTGGCGAGTCTGGTAGTACAACCTTTACTGCTGGCGCACCTGGAATATACCACTACATTTGTACAGTTCCAGGACACGCATTACAAGGAATGATAGGCGAATTTATCGTAGAATAATTTTGGCAATTCAATATCTGGCATTATCAACTTTAGTTGTTTTGTATTCTTTGATGTTTATTGGAGGGTATATTTCAGCATCTGGACTTGGACTCACTTGTCCTGAATGGCCTCAATGTCCAAATGGTTTCATGCCTTCAGCTGAGTATTTTGTTGAATGGACTCATAGATTAGTTGCTGCAAGTGTAGGCGTTTTAGTAATTTCTACAATGGTTGCAAGTCTGATTAATAAAAATTCAGATATGAAAATAAAAATTACTAGTTCTCTTGCAACTGCATTAGTAATTACACAAATTACTTTGGGTGCATTGGTAATTGATTTAAAATTACATGCAGTTTTGGTATCTGTTCATTTAGGAATTGGGATATTTTTGTTTTCAATGGTACTGTTAACTACGCTGTTTGCATTCCGTATTGCAAAAATGCCAATAAAGACTAGGCTTTAGATTTTTTAAAAATTCCTGGCAGGTAGATGTATCCTATTACTGCTGCAAAACTTATCGCGCCAATTGTAATTGCAGCGATAAATATTACTCCAAATGGGCTTTGAGTTCCCATGTTAAATGTATAGGTCAGTGTTCCTTGTGTTCCATCCATGTCATACAAGTCAATTAAGACAATGTGATTTCCCTGCTTTTTCCAAATGTAATCAATATCCCAATGACCTTCGTTGATCGTTGTTGGAGGAATTGCGTTTACTTGGTTATCGTTGTAAAAAACCCTGATTCCCATTGTAAAACTATCTACTTCTTCAAAATTTTCATCAGTTACTCTGACCAAAAACTGTGATGACTCATTAAGTTGTGGAAATTCTGGTGTTGTGGCTACTTGCACTCTATATCCTCCATAGAATTTTTCTGCAGAGTTAAAGAGTGAATGACCATATGCCGTATCGACAGCTGAAATCGACGAGACTAATATTATTGTAATTAATAACATTGATCGCAGTTTAATCATTATACTATGAATGATCCATAGATGAATATATTGTACATCAATTTCTTCCAAGAAAATCTTCACAACCTTTAAATTATTATTCCCAAGAAATGACAATGTTGACCTTAGTTAGTAAATCAATTGATATTAAGACGCCCGTAGATAGCGTATTCACATATTTTGCAAGACCAGAGCATGTTTCTGATCAAATCAAAAATGATACGGTTGGAATGACAGTCGTTCCATTGGACATCAAAGAAGGAATGGGTGTTGGCACGACATTTAGAATAATTGGTGACTTTAGCGGAAAACGTTTAGAATGGGATTGTGAAACAACCGAATTTGTCAGAAACGAGAAAATTGTAGCCAAGCAAATTAAAGGTCCATTTAAGAAATGGGAAATTACAAACGAGTTCAAATCATTAGGTGATAATCTTACAAGAATAACAATGTCTGTAGATTATAAAATGCCGTTTGGTCCACTAGGAGCAATTATGGACAAAGCAAAATTTGCAAAATCTGCTGATAAAGGAATGGAAACTGCACTTTACAATGTTAGAGGACTACTTGAAGGAAATGGTTCTATTCCTGTCTATATTACATTAGATGCATACCAAAAACTTCTTGCAGAAAAGAAAAAGATGAACAATGTACCAGTTTCAACTGCACTTACAGCAATTTTAGAAAAGTACAGTGAAATGGAAGCTACATCAGAAACTAAATAATAATTTATTTTAAAATCTTAAGATTAATAATAACTCTAGGCCTTTTTCACTTTGTTGGGTTTATGGCGCAGCCAGGTAGCGCACCGGACTCTTAATCCGGTTGTCGAGGGTCCGAATCCCTCTAGACCCGCTTTCTACTTATCTTTAAAAATATTTTTAATTAATTCTAGAAATTATATTTTTTTTAATAAAGTAAATCTTGTTTGTTCTTGTCCGTAATCTTCATGCAAGTCTACATCACTAACAAATTTTATCTTATAGTCCAGCCATTTTTCTCCCATGTTTCGAAATTTATGATTGACATCTATTCGTTTTTCAGTTTTTTCGTATTTTTCACAATGCATTATCCATCTTTTAGACACTCTAAACATTTCTGCAATCCCTTTTTCTAATACGTCATCATCTAGATAATTCATTAATCCGTGTGTGAACACAAAATCTATTGAGGAATCCTCAAATGGCAATTTAGTTATGTTTTCTTTTTGAAAATCTGCAAATGATAATTTTTCTTTTGCAATTTCTAATGCATGCTCATTTAGATCAATTCCATGTAATTGAAATGAGTCTGAAAATAATCTTAAATCAATCCCTGTGCCACAACCTATTTCTAAAATGCTCTGCACACCTGGTAAGGAACTCGCTAAATCCCTGAGATATTTTGCAAATTCTTCATTGTACCTTGATTCATTTTCATCTGCATATTTATTCCAAAATTCTTCATTATACTGCATATCCTTTTTCATCTAAAGCTGTATTTGTTATTACTTCTCTTTCCTAATGTTGACATCTACATGGAATTAATTTTGTATCAAAAGTACAATCATGTGGCCCGTCTGATTTTCCTTGTGTTGGAATATTTTTCATACAATCGTCATGACGCCCTTTTCTACAAAACCAACAAATTTCCGGGGTATCTCCAGTCGCACATAAATCCATAATCTTTAATATTTTTTATGGATAAAAAAGTTCTTTGAAATTAAACAAATGTTAACCATGGCAAAAATCTTTCATCTTTACCCATTACTACATCTCTATATGACTTTTGTAATTCTTTAGTTACACTTCCCATTTTGCCAGTCCCAATTTTGACTTTATCTATTTGTGTAACTGATTTTACCTCTGCAGCGGTACCCGTCATAAAAATTTCATCTGCAGTATACAGATCATCCCTCTCTAGATCTCGTTCAATTACAAACCCGTTATTTTCTTCAATAATTTGTATAATGCTGTCTCTTGTAATTCCCTCTAGTCCTCCTGCTGAAAGTGGCGGTGTTTGAATAATGTCGTCTTTAATTATGAATATGTTTTCTGCACTACCTTCTGCAACTTTTCCTTGTGAATTTAACATGATTGCCTCATCAAATCCATTCTCTAATGCTTCCATTCTAGCTAGAGCTGCATTTGCATAGTTTGATGCTGCTTTTGCTTGCATTGGTTGAGATCTTGAATCGATTTTTACCCAACTTGAAACTTTACATTTTGCCCCTGAAAATTTACCTGCTTTTGACTCTCCCATCTTCCATTCCCAACACGCAATTGACATGTCCACTTTGTTTGTAGTGGGAGTTAACCCCATTGTTCCATAGCCGTAATATGCTAATGGTCTGATGTATGCTTCTTTTAGCCCACTAGCTTTGACAGTTTGTAAAATAGCATCTAAAATTACTTTTTTTGTATACTGCATTTTCATTGAATATAATTTTGCAGACTTGAATAACCTGTCCACGTGCTCTGGTAATCTAAATACTGCAGAACCATTTGGAGTATCATAACATCTTATTCCTTCAAAAATTGATGTTGAATAATGTAATGCGTGGGTTAAAACATGGACTTTGGCATCTTTGAATGGAACTAATTTTCCATTCATCCATATTTTACCCGTCTCTATCATAGGAAAAGAAAAAAACTCTGGTAATTTAAAGAATTATTTTTAATATGGTCCTATTATATTTAGAAAATACATATCAGATAAACTAGGCATTATCATATGGACTGGACTTTGGGGCTTATTGGAATAATTCTTTTAACTATGGGCTTGATTGGTCAGGCATTTCAAATGAGAAAAATTCGTTTGAGCAATTATCATGATGGTGAATTAGCCTCACCGAATATTTTCATGAATAAGAGTAATTTCAAATGGTATGCGATTATTGGAATTGGCATCACTTGTTGGTATGTAGCTGAACGTATTTGATCTATTTTATCATAATTTAGAGTAAAAATTTGTATTAAACATAGCATGTTTTAGATTACGCTACACCGTCAATCAATAGAATATGTTCTAGATAAAAAATTCATTACATGTTTACTTGCAGAAATTTGTAGTGTGGTAATTTTCACTAAATAAAATTAATTTCTGCAATTCCTTCGTGCACTGCTTTGATAGCTTTTTTTATGTTTTCTTTTGCATCCTCGACAACAATAATTATTCGTGATGTTTCCTCCTGTGCATCCATATTCAAAATATTTAGTCCAGACTCTCCAATTTTTGCACTAGTTCTTGATGCAACTTGTTGAACTCTCCACATTTCATCGCCAATTAATGTGATTACTCCTCTGTCATATGTAATTGTAGCAAGTGGATCGAATCCCAGTAAATATTTTTCATTTCTTTTTACATAATCGCCGTCCAAAAATAATATTCTGGATAATTCTACGCCATCTTTTGTAAATGGTGATAAAATAACAAATTCACTATAACGTCTATCTTTTTCTAAGGATGTCAATAATTTTTGAATAGAATTTGTTTCAATTCTAAATATTGCACAATTTTCTTTTCCTGTGACTATTTTAATTGGATGGCCTTTGTGCTCACCTAGTTCTCTTTTTATTATTGTGATTTTTTCTGGATTTTTTATATTTGTAATTCTAATTGGCATGTCTACTCCATGCTCTACAATTTCTTTTATTGCAATTGGATCTAAAATTTTCATTCCAAACATTCCAGCCAGTCTTGCCTCATTGTATGATAATTGAATAACTTCTCTTAACCCCAATTCAATGATTTTTGGATCTGCTGATACTACTGAACTATCTTTTTCGAAATCTATGCTAGTATCATATTTTTTATGAAATAATATTCCCAGATCTGCTGCAGTTCTATCTGAGCCTCCTCGTTCATATGTTGTAGTTATNCCATCCACTGTTTTTCCTATAAATCCGCCAATTGTGACCACTTCATTATTTTCAACTAAATTTAAAATNCCTCCCATTCTCTCATTTGATTCTGTTCTGAGAAAATTTGTAGATTCTATGTTATTGTCTGTAATTATTGGCCAGTCGTCAAATTCTACGGCATCTGTTTTAATTTGATTACTTTTTAGAATGTAATTCATGACATGAGCCATCAAGATCTCCCCTGAAAATGCTAATGCCTTTGATCGCGTTTCATCTGCAAATTCTTTATTTTCGAATGCATCATCCAATGCAACTTGTGCTTTTTTCAAATGTATCTCAATNACATCTCCACATTTTTTTCTATTATCATCACTAACCATTTGAAGAATTTTTTGATATGCTGTTTTTACAACATCTAGTGATGGCCTAATTCCATTTTCTGCATTTTTTCCTTGTTCTAGTACAACATCTGTCAATGATCGTTTTTTTTGATTGTGCAATGTTAGTGGTGCTGAAAAAACAGTAATCACTCTGGAGTCCTTTTTTAAATTATTAATTCTCTCAATTATCTGTGGTATTGATATTCCATCTGGACCTATTGCACTACCGCCAAATTTTGCAATTATCAAGTTACTCATAGTATTATTTTAAAACCAAATTACCATCTATTAACTATTTGATCATTTTTCTAATAATTTCTGATGCTAATGTTGCACCCTTCGTATTCACTTTATTTCTTTTTTGTTCTAATTTTTCTAAAATTAACGTTTCAAGATTATTGATACTTTCAAAATTAAACCCTTCAATTTTTGCGTTATGCTCTTGTTCAAAATGACCTTTAATTGGAATAAATATCCCTGGTGTACCGTATGCTCTAGCCTCATCTATTGTTGACTTACCTGCTAGGGAAATTATCAAATCTGACGCAAAAATTAATTCATGCAAATTATCTACAAATCCTAAATTTTTTACATTTAAAAATTTTTTATTTACTGCTGGACCTGATACTACTATAATTTCAATATTTTGATTAATTTTTAAAATCGCTTTAATTGCTTTATCTATTAAAAATAATCCTGCATCAGTACCTCCAATTGAAATAACTACTGTTATTTTGTTAAATGAAAATTTTTCTCTTAATTCTTCCCGTGAGCAATTGATCTTTCTAACTATTGGCCCTACTCTTTTTATGTTGTCCTGGTTGTCCCCTTCTTCTGGAATTATTACAGCATCACAATTTTTAATAATGTCCATCATTGATCTGTTCATTTTTCTTTCAATAAACGATGCAATCCCTTTTGTGAATTTTGTTTCTAAAACATCTGTAATCAATATATTTGGAATTTCTAAATTTTGTGCAACAGTTAATGATGCAAAGTCTTCATCACTGATTATCAAACCTGAATTATTTTTTTTAAGAATTTTTTCTGATATGTTTTTACAATTTTTATAATATTGATAATAATTCCATAACCATTTTGTTTGATTATTTAATATTCCATCTTTTACAGTAAATGAAGGTGGCTTATAGGCATCATTTACTTTAAACTCTAATTTTTTTAAAATTTTTGCCGCTCCACTACCTGTAACAAAATTAATTGGAATGCCTTTCAAATTATTTACTATTGCAATATCCCTAGTCACGTGACCTAATCCAATTGGACTAGAAAAAAAATTATAATCATTCACAGTTTTGATTATTTTTAATCAAATTTCTATATTTTCCCTTTCTGAAAGTTTAAATGGATTTCAACGAGGTATGTTTCAGTGGGCTCATAGTCTAGCTCGGTTATGACGTCGCCCTTACACGGCGAAGATCCAGTGTTCAAATCACTGTGGGCCCATTTTTACTTCTAATCCTTAAACAAAGTTGAGAATAACGTCAATCCTATAAATAATAATTATGATAAGTAAATAGAGTGTCTTCTTTTACTTTTTTCAGTTTACAGAAAAAATTACTAGTGTTGGTTTTATCAACAACTTTGGTTTCTATATCCATAACAACTGTGATATTTCTTAACTTTGACAATATCTCAATTCTTCAATTACAAGAAAATATCATTATAATAGGTATTTCTTTAATGATTGGATTAAGTATTCTTACATATTTTTTGGCAAAACGTCTTTCTGATCCTATTACAAAACTTAGTGAAGCAACTTATCAAATCTCTCGAGGCGAATTTAATATTAGAACTAATATAACATCTCGTGATGAAATAGGTAATCTTTCTGAGTCATTTGATAATATGGCAAAAAAACTTCAAGAAGCTGAAATTACTATTAAACAAAAAGAGGAAGTTATTAAACAACAGGAAGACATTCTTCTAAAATTTTCCCAACATACACAAAATGATTGTGTTGGTGTAATTGACATGAAAGATTCTACAAAAATTTCTGCTAAACTATCTGATGACGATGTTACTAAATTGTATGAAACTTTTTTAAATTTTATGGCTAAAATTGTTCAAAAATATGATGGAGAAGTAGTCAAAAATATTGGTGATGCATTAATGTTTAGATTTCCAGATACTGATCTTAGTGATAGCAAAACAACAAAAAATATTTTAGAATGTTGCTTATCTATGATTGAATCTCATGATGATTTAAAGAAACTACTTGAAGAAGAAAAGATGCCTGAATTAAATTATAAAATTAGTATTAGTTATGGTTCGGTAAAAGTAGCCCAAAGTACTACGTCTACAATTAGCGATATTTTTGGCCCAACAGTTAATCGATGTTTTAAAATAAATTCATTATGCCCTGAAAATAGTCTTATTATTGACAATAATTTGTATTTAGCTTTGAAAAATTTTGTGGAGTATGATATTTCACAATTATCTGAAACTGAAATAAATAAAAAATACGGATATACGATTTTTCAAGTCAAAAGAAATAAATAATTTTTTTAATATTTTATTATCCTATCTTGCAACAGCTTTTATTTTGTAATCCTTTTGTAATCCAATAAATTGAAAACACCAATACTCCAACTGAAATAAATTTTAATTCTAATCCTTGCATTGGAAATAATGATAATCCTCCGACCGCTCCTAAAATTACTGCTAATGGTGCTGTACATGCAGGACAACCAGGTGTAAATGCTGCAAATATTCCTCCAAATATTGCTGATGAATTACTTTTAACTGAATTCATTTTTTTAATTTGATTCATCTTGTATGCCATCATTGCAAAATTAATTCCAGCTAATGTTGAGATTGCTATTGTTAACCCAATTGATGTTAGAATGTAATGCGGTGCTAATTCCACTGCTGTATCAAAATGAGTTGGCAACATTGACATTGTCAAAAAATAATAAATTATTCCTAAACCTACTCCGCTTACTATTCCAATTATTGCAAATTTTTTTATTCTTAATACATTGGATATTAATTCTATTTTGGTTTGCATGTAATGTGATTTAACCTCTATCATATTTTAAGGGTTTTTTATAACAAAAGATTTTTACCCTTTAATTTTGGTTTATGCGTATGACTGAATTTTCATCTACTGAAAAAACTATCCTAGTTCAATATGGAATTAAAAAATATGAAAATGAGGAAACTGTTTTTGAAAAATTGAAAATTATAATGAGCGAAAAAGATATTCAAAGAAATATTGACACTCTGATTGCAACTCAAATAGTAAGACGAATAGGTCCTGAGGTTCTTCAAAATAATGAAAGTCATACTGAGTTGCCGGATTTACCTGAAAATCTAAAGTCTGTAGTTGAGAACTTATAATTTTTAATTTGACAAAAACTACGGGTTTACCGTTTCTCAAAAGTTAATTTTGCTTTGAAAAAGGGTTTTTCTTGTAAGATATGGAACAAATGGGTGGAGTAAGTTTTTTTAGAATATTGATACTAAAGGATGCTATTGAGGAAGTAATCAAACAACAACGTTTTTGTAAACTCGTGAATTCATAAAATTACAATTTGCACGCCACGAGAATTGGTTATTGTATGTTAGTGACTTCGGTTACGAAACAAAATAATTCTCCGCTGGTAACTTCGGTTACCAGTGACATTCTTAATCAATTAATGTAGGTATGAAAAATAATTTGTTATCTAATGCATGTATGGCATGCTTAGGTTGCCTATTGTGTACGAGCACGATACTCTTGGAGCGGGTATGCAATAGGCAGGGTTTATTCCTAATCTTTTCAAGAGTTATTCTGATTTTAAACAATAATTTTGAATTTAAAATCCTCTAATTCCTTGAGGACGTACAATTTCTGGATGGTCTTTCATCCACTCAACTTTTTCTAACATTTCTTGTTTATCTTGTGGAAATGTTCCTTTTACAGTATATGCGTTTGAACCATGATTTACTCTAAATACAATTTCTTGTTTTGTATTGATTTGATTAACTAACTCGTATAGTTCGTCTAATGATTCATCATCATTTATCTTAACAAATTCACCTTCGTATTTCTCAACAAATTCCTGCTTAATTCCATTTTCTAGATAAAGTGTTAACGCACCAACATAATTAGGCGAACATGCACTGATCACTTCTGCTGTTCCTTTGATGTGATCTTTTGAATATTTTTTTCCACCTAAACCTAAAATCACCATGCATGACATAATGTAACCTGCTTCTTTTGCCTTGTTGACAGATTTGATGATTGTTTTTGCAACTGCGCCTTTGGTTACTTTTTTCAAAACAATGTCTGAACCACTTTCAATTCCCAAATAGAACATATCTAGTCCTGCTTCATTCATTTTCTTTAATTCTTCAGGAGTTTTTTTCAAAATGTTCATGGGCATTGCATAACATGAAATTCTTTCAATATTTGCAAATTTTTCTCTAATGTATTTTAAAATTTTAATCATGTATTCAGAATCAAGATTTAATGCATCCCCATCTGCAAGAAATACTCTCTTTGTATCTGGCACATAATTTGCCATCATATCAATTTCAGCCTTAACATCATCCCATGATCTCTCTGAATATTCTTTTGATCTATACATATCACAAAATGAACATTCGTTGAATGAGCAACCTAATGTAACTTGAAAAATTAATGACCTGGCCTCTGATGGAGGTCTATACATCGGTGCATCATAATTTAGCATCATATTCTAATTCATTTCACTTTGTTTGATTATCTTTTTTATAGTTTCTATTCTGACTATAGAGGGTATAAAATTGAAAATTAGTGTTTATGTTGATGGCTCTGGTGGTTCAAACAGTGGATTTGGATTTTTTGTAAAAGAAACTGGAGAGTCATTTTACGAAAAAAAATCAGAAATCACAAATAATCAGGCTGAATATATGGCAATAATTTTGGCATTAAAAAAATTTGTTGAAACTAACGATGAAATTACTATTTACAGTGATTCAAAAAATACTGTGAATCAACTAAATCATGAATTTGCTATAAATAATGAAAAACTTCGTGATCTAGCCAGAGAATCTTGGGTACTAATTGCAAAATTTTCTAGTATATCCATTATTTGGATTCCTAGAAAAGAAAATCTTGCAGGTAAGATGCTTGGTAGTTAAAATCCCGGATCAGAAATTTCTATGAATAACTTTATTATACAAAATCTTAGATTCACTATATTATGGTAGAATCTGTTTTCTTATCCCCAAAATCTATTGCAGTGATAGGTGCATCTGATAAACCTGGCAGTGTCGGTGCTACAATTACATCTAATATTATTAATGGTTTTACAGGAGTTGTTTATCCAATTAGTCCTTCAAGAGAAACAGTTTTTTCTAAAAAAGCATACAAGACTGTTTTAGATGTTCCAAAATCAATCGATCTTGCAGTTATTGTAATTAAAAATACTCTTGTTTCATCCGTTCTAGAAGAATGTGGAAAGAAAAAAATTAAAGGTGTGATTATCATAACGGCTGGATTCAAGGAGGTTGACGAAGAAGGTGCAAAACGTGAAGAAGAAATTAAAGAGATAGCTAAAAAATACAAAATCCAAATTATTGGACCAAACTGTCTTGGTGTCATGAATCTTGACCCAAAAACAATGATGAATTCTACTTTTCTCAAAATCACTCCAAAATCTGGAAAGATTGCACTTGTATCACAAAGTGGTGCAATCTGTGCAGCATTAGTTGAAGATGCTAGTGCACAAGGAATTGGTTTTTCAGCCGTTGTAAGTCTTGGAAATAAAGCTGCAATGAGTGAAGTAGATATTCTCAAAATTCTTGCAAATCATAAACAAACTGAAGTTATTGTAATGTATCTTGAGGATATGGGTGACGGTCAGGAATTTCTTAAAGTTTGTAAAAACATTACTAAAAAACTCAAAAAACCGGTTCTTGTCCTTAAATCTGGGCGTAGTCCTGAAGGTGCAAAAGCTGCAATGTCTCATACTGGAGCTTTAATGGGTTCTGATGAAATTTATGATGCGTTACTAAAGCAATCTGGTGCAATTAGAGTTGACACCATGGAAGAACTATTTGATTATGCAACTGCATTTTCTAAACAACCATTGCCATTAGCAGGTGATCTTGTAATTGTTTCAAATGCAGGTGGGCCTGCAATTATTTCAACTGATGCATGTTCTAAACTGAATATTAAAATGGCAAATATTGATACTGTTAGAAAAAAAATTGATGCTGTGATTCCACCTTGGGGCAGTTCCCGAAATCCTGTTGATATTGTAGGTGATGCTGATTCTAATAGATTCAATAATGTTTTAGATCGTGTACTTGCTCATCCAAAAGTTGGTTCAGTTATTTCAATGTGTACTCCTTCTGGAACTTTAGATTATGACGAACTTGCAAATGTAATTGTTAGCATGTCAAAAAAATACAAAAAAACAATGCTTGCTAGTTTGATGGGATTAGATGAAGGAATTACCAATAGAGAAATTTTAGCAAAGGGTAATGTTCCATATTATACATATGCTGAAGGTGCAATTCGAACTCTTGCCGCAATGATTAGATTTAGAAACTGGATTAAATCCCCTACTGGTAAAATTACTAAATTCAAAGTTAACAAAGCAAAAGCACAGAAAATTTTTGATAAAGTTAAAAAAGAAAAGAGACCCAACCTTTTAGAGGAAGAGGGTCAAGAAGTTCTCAAAGCATATGGTCTACCTCTTCCTGCTAGTGCACTTGCTACAAACGAAGCAGAAGCTGTAAAAACTGCAAAAAAAATTGGTTACCCTGTTGTGATGAAAATTGCATCCCCTCAAATTATTCACAAGTCTGATGCTGGTGGAGTTAAAGTAAATCTAACTAACGATGCCGAAGTTAAAGATGCATACAAAACAATTATNAAAAATGCTAAAAAATATGACAAAAATGCTGAGATAAAGGGAGTTTTGATTGTAGAGATGGTCAAAGGTGGTAAAGAATTAATCATTGGTTCTAAACTGGAGCCTGGATTTGGCCCAGTAATCATGTTGGGGATGGGTGGAATCTATGTAGAAGTTCTAAAGGATGTTACCTTCAAACTTGCACCCGTAACAAATAATGAAGCAGATGATATGATTGCCTCAATTAAAACACAAAAACTTCTTCAAGGCGTTAGAGGAGAAAAACCATCNGATATTGCAAAACTATCTGAATGCATTCAGAGGCTTTCTCAACTAGTCTCTGACTTTAAAGAGATCAAAGAATTAGACATGAATCCTGTTCTTGTGATGGAAAAAGGAAAAGGTTGTAAAATTTTAGATGTTAGAATTGGGCTATGACCGTATTTTATTCGTAAAATTATCTGTTGTGGAATTTAGACTATTTATAGAACTTAAGAATAATTAATTCATGTCTGCTGACTCAAAAGTAATTAGATCTGGTGATGATTATATTGAAAGTCTTAGAAATAGAAATCTCAAAATTTATCTTTTTGGAGAATTAGTTAAAGAACCTGTGGATCACCCAATCATCAGGCCATCAATTAACGCAGTTGCTGAAACTTATGATCTTGCAATGCGTGAAGAGTCACTTGCTTCTGCTGATTCGTCAATTACTGGATTGAAGGTTAATAGATTTTTACACATTGCAGAAAGTGCAGAGGATTTAGTTTTACAAAATAAAATGCAAAGAAAATTGGGACAAAATACTGGTACTTGTTTTCAAAGATGTGTTGGTATGGATGCCATGAATTCTTTACATTCAACTACATTTGAAATAGATGAAAAACATGGAACTGATTATCATAAACGATTCTTAGAATTTGTAAAAATGGTTCAAAAAGAAAATCTTGTAATTGGTGGTGCAATGACTGATCCAAAAGGTGATAGAAGTAAGGGTCCATCCGAACAAGATGATCCTGATTTATTCACACGCGTAGTCGATAGTGATGAGAAAGGGGTCTATGTATCTGGAGCCAAAGCACACCAAACCGGTTGCATAAATTCTCATTGGATAATTTTAATGCCGACTATTAGATTAACTGAAAGTGACAAAGATTGGGCAATTGTAGGTGCAATTCCTGCAGATGTTGAAGGACTAACTTACATTTACGGTAGACAATCTTGTGATACTCGAGCTATGGAGGAGGGCGATATTGATTCTGGTAATGCAAAGTTTGGTGGACAAGAAGCTTTAATGATTTTAGATAGAGTGTTTATCCCATGGAATAAAATTTTCATGAATGGTGAATTTGAATTTGCATCAATGTTAGTTGAACGTTTTACTTGTTATCACAGACGTAGTTATGTTTGTAAAACTGGACTGGGCGATGTCTTAATTGGTGCTGCTGCAACAATTGCAGATTATAATGGAGTACCAAAAGTTTCTCACATTAAAGATAAAATTATTGAGATGACTCATCTCAACGAAACAATTTTTGCAGCTGGTATTGCATCTTCGCACCAAGGACAGAAAATGAAATCTGGTGTTTATCTAAATGATGACATGCTTGCACAAGTTTGTAAACACAATGTTACTAGATTCCCATATGAAATTAGTAGATTGGCACAAGACATTGCAGGNGGATTAATGGTCACCTTACCATCTGAACAAGATTTTAGACATCCCGAAGCTGGTCCAATGTTAAAAAAATATCTTGCTGGAAGAAAAGGTGTAGATGTAGAAAATAGAATGAGAATTTTAAGATTAATAGAAAATATGACGCTTGGTAGAAATTCAGTTGGGTATCTTACAGAATCTATGCATGGTGCAGGTTCACCACAGGCTCAAAGAATCCAAATTCAACGACAAATGCAAGTAGGTTACAAGAAGAATTTAGCAAAGAATTTAGCTGGAATTACAAATGATGTTGAAGAACCTAATGAGCCATCTGATTATTTCAAAAGAGTTTTCAAAACAAAAGACTCTGTCATTTAATTATAATTTTTAATTTATCAATTATTTTCTTTATCTGTTCTATCTTTTTTCTTTAACTTTTCTGAATCTTCATCTTTCTCTTCAGCAATTTCTGATTTTTTTACGTCTTCAGAATATTCTGAATCTGCTTCAATTTTACCCATATCTGATAATTCTTCTAATGTTTCTTTACTTACAAGATCATCCGCATCTTTTTTCTTACCTGTAAATTGTTTAATTACCATAATTCCAATTACAACCGCAATGATAATGTAATTTGTTGGAGGTTGTAAAATTTGTGTAACATATC
>JGI26250J51715_1000213_pt1 | contig 20983 bp, 28 predicted proteins | sample SaaInlV_150m_DNA_4_FD_51715 | JGI IMG/M metagenome (IMG submission 51715) | reverse complement strand
TTACGTTTATGGGAAGATAAACCAACAATTGAAGCTGCACTAATGTATCCAGGAAGATATGTTGTTGACTCAGTATACACAAAAGAAGGAGAACCAATTCTCGATGCATCTACAGATAGATTACACAACATTGCAGGCACATATGTTGGAAAAGATGATCCAATTATGTTAGTAAGAACACAAAAGAATTTTCCAGCAACAGAAGAAGTAGGAAGTATGTTTAACAACCCACACTTTGTGCAGGCAATACAAGAGGAAGTCACAACATGCCATTGATGCCAGTAAAATTAAACTCTGCAGCATCAATCAACTTTTGTATTCCAATTGTAGAAGCACTAGTCTTTAGTATGCATAATGGTAAGTTAGTAGGACCATTTGATGGATTCTCAACACCAGATTGGGATTATGTTAGAGAAATTGCAACAAAGAAAGCAATTGCAATTAGAAGTCAAGGATTTATCCATCCAGCAACACTTGTACCATCAGAATTAGAATATGCTGAAGGATACAGAGCCAGAATGGATATTCTTGAAACAAAGATGAAACCAATGGCAGACGATAAATCAAATACAGATAGAAAAGAAAATTACGAAGATCCAGATTAATGATCTCGTATATTTTTAATTTTACGAAATAGTTAAATCAAAAAAAGACGTAATCATTTCAAGGTATGATTACCTTACAAAAAATCTTTGATTGGAAAACGTATACGTTTACAATGTTAGCAGTAATTTCGTTTTCAAGTTTTATTGCAGTATTATTTGGACAAACAATACCAGGGATCATCATAACATTTTTCAAAATAGCTGGAGAATATGTAATTTTAGGCACAGTGTTAATTTTTGCATTTACATGGTTTCTTAGAGCAAGACCGCATAATCGTCCCAAAAACTACAAAGTTATTCCATTAGATATATTTGGTAAAAAAAGTATCATCAATGGAATTAGAACAGAGTTCAAAACACATGATGTAGCATGGAGTTTCATGAAACAGTATAAGCAAACATATCCACTACATAATTTTGCACTAGTATCTGATCTTGAAAATTCAAACAAGCCAACAATTTTCAAATACATATAGATTCAGATTTTTATTCAAGAATAGATAAGATTAGATTATGGAATATTCTATTTTAGCAGAATCTTTTAAAAAAATGGAATCGACAAGAAAAAGGTTAGAATTAACACAATTTCTAGTGGAGTTATTTGAGAAAACACCGCACGAGGTAATTTCAAAAATAACATATCTCCTTCAAGGAAAATTAAGACCAGATTTTGAAGGGATAGAAATAGGAATTGCAGAAAAGTTAGCAATAAAAGCAATTTCAAAATCATCAGGAATTGCAATTAAAAAAATTGAAGAGGAATATGTGAAAGGAGGGGATTTAGGACATGCCGCAGCAATAATTTTAGAACAAAAAACGCAAACAACATTTCTAATGGAAAATATTACAGTCGAAAGAGTGTATGAGACATTATTCAAAATTGCAAAATTAGAAGGATCAGGATCTCAAGATATGAAAATTAAATATATATCGAGTTTACTAAACGATGCAAATCCATTAGAAGCAAGTTTTATTTTAAAAATTTTACTTGGTACTCTAAGATTAGGTGTTGCAGAAAATACAGTTATGGATGCATTAGCAATTGCATATTCAGGAAGTAAAGAAAATAGAAAAATATTAGAAAATGCATATAATGTTTCAAGTGATTTAGGAAAAGTTGCAGAAACAATAGCAACAAAAGGAATAGAAGGAATTGAAAAATTTCAAATAAAATTATTTAGTCCAATTCGCCCAATGCTTGCAGACAGAGTCAAAAGCGAAAAAGAAGTAATTGAAAAAATGGGAAAGGAGTTTGCAATTGAATACAAATTAGATGGGGAAAGAGTACAAATTCATATTGAAAATGAAAAAATTGAATTATTTTCTAGAAGTTTAGAAAAAATTTCAAATTATTATCCAGACATCATTGAAAAAATTCCAAAAATAATTCAAGCCGAAAATGCAATATTAGAAGCAGAAATAGTTGCAATCAATGAAAACACAGGGGCCTTTTACCGTTTCAAGAATTAATGCATAGAAGGAGAAAATATAAAATTGAAAAAGCAGTTTCAGAATATCCCATAACGGTAAATTTTTTTGATATATTGTATTGTAATGGAAAAAATTGTACAGAGTTAAGCTATAGTGAAAGAAGAAGTAAATTAGAAAACATAGTAAAAGAAAATGAATTTGCAAAATACATTCCAATGATAAAAGCAAAAAATGAAAACGAGATTGCAGAATTTTTTGAAAATAGTATCAATGCAGGAAGTGAAGGGTTGATGTTAAAAATGTTAGATAAGCCGTACCAAGCAGGTTCAAGAGGAAGTCATTGGTTGAAATTGAAAAGAGAATATAGAAATGAATTAGGAGATAGTTTAGATCTGGTTGTAATTGGAGGGTTTTTTGGAAAAGGTAGGAGAACTGGAAGTTATGGAACATTATTACTTGCAACGTATGATGAAAATACAGATACTTTTCCAAGTATTTGTAAAGTTGGAACAGGTTTTACAGATGAAAGTTTAGATCAATTATATCAAATTTTAAATCCAAAAATTACAATTAAAAAAAATCCACGTATCAATAGTGAAATGGAGCCAGAGATTTGGTTTGAACCAGAGTTAGTTATAGAAATAATAGCATCAGAAATTACTCTTAGTCCAATTCACAGAGCAGCACGAGATGAAATAAGAAAAGATGCAGGGTTAGCTTTGAGGTTTCCAAAATTTACAGGAAAAATTAGAGTAGAAAAAATAGCAGAAGATGCATCAACAAATGAAGAAGTGATTTCACTGTACAAAGGACAAAATAAATCAGCACATAACAAGAATTTGATGTAATTAGACTAGAAAGATATCAAAAATCATAGAGGACTTAAATTACCACGAGTATTACTATCTTTTGTCATGTATAGTGGAGAGCTTGAAGTTCAAGCAAAACGAAAGGCCATAGCAGTTTTACAAGATGAGATCAATAGAATTCTAAATGCTTCTAGAGAACTTGCAACCTTAACAGAGTCTTTAATGAAAAAAGATAAGAAAGGAGTCAAAAATACATTAGAGCAAATCTCAACAATAGAAGAAGAAGTAGAAAGTCTTAGAAGAAAAATTACAAGAGAAGTAGCAGATGTTGGTGGATTAATTATGAATAGAGAAAATCTTCTAAACACAGCCTATACAATGGATGAGATAGCAGGTTACATTACAGGTATCGCATTCAAACTTTCTAACGTAAAGATAACTACACTAAAGAGCTCTAAACTTGACAAAGATATTTCAGAACTAATATCATTAGTAGTAGATGAAGTCTACAAACTAAATGAAATTATTAGAAGTCTCAATACAAATACGGCCAATGCAATTGAATTGGCTCAAGAAACACAAACAATTGAGAGAGAGATAGATATCAAATACAGAGATGCAACAATAAAACTTCTAGATGAGGTAAAAGATCCAAAAGAATTATTGTTAATCAAAGATGTAATTGAAGGAATAGAGGAAATGTCAGATAAATGTCAAAGGGTTTCAGATTCATTCATACTGTTAGCATTAAGCCTATAATAAAAAAAATATAANTTCTATTTTATTTTTAATACAACAAGTGTAAACTATACTATAGAATTCATATACATAGAATAATTTATCAAGATATGAAAAGTGAGTTAATAGAAAATAGAATAATAGTATGGGATATTGAAAACTCACGAAAACTTTTCAGTCAAGGTTATTATGGAAAGCCACTTGGAATTCCAAAACCAAAAATTGAAGAAATAGACGCACCATTAATTTTAGATTTAATTGAAGGATTGTATCTTTTAGAAAATAAAAAAATAACAATAACAAAATTTAAACAAAAAATTACTATTGAACAATTAAAAGAAATATGTAAAAAAGANGTGCATGAATTTGATAAAAAATANACAGTTTACAAAAATTTTCGAGACAAAGGATACATAATTAATCCAGGAATAAAATTTGGATGTGATTTTGCAGTATATGAAAAAGGTCCAGGAATTGATCATGCCCCATTTTTAATTCAAGTATACAATAGAAGTGAATCAATTACATCAACTGGAATTGTTCTAGCAGGCAGACTTGCAACAACAGTGAGAAAACAATTCATTTTAGCAATTCCAAAAGGAAAAGACAAAGTGGATTTTCTTGCGTTGGATTGGTGGAAAGCTTAAACAGTCTTTATGTGACCTGCAATTCTATCATAAATTTCAAAGAGTTCCTTTGTAATACCAAATGAAATATGATTATCCCATTTACCTCGTATCCTAACAGCAGTATCAGTAGGTTCAACATAGATGGTTGCATCTTTAACGGTTTGTTTAGCAATCATTTCATTTAGTTCATTATCAGCATTTAATTTCAAAGATAGTTCACCAGAACCATTCCATTGAACTTTAGTAACAACTTTTGAACCAAAATGACCCTTAGTGGTAAGTATAGTTTTTGCAACATTATCAGCAAAAGANGAACCAGAATTTTTTCTTACAATAAAATGTGCTTGATATCTATCTAATGCGCCCCATGGAAGTGGATTTGGATCTTGCATGATTATCCCTTTTGAATAATTTGTATCACGTCAATGTTAGAATTTTTAATATCAAGACAGCCCTTGTTAGTAACCATTCTAGGGGTTTGAGCAAAATATCTACTATAGTAATCATCATTTTCAACAGCATCAGTTCCAATATCTTTAGATTCAGAATCTACATCGATTTCTTTTAACATAATACTNAATTTTTCAGGCCATGTTTGATAAAGAAATGTATCAGATTCAGTATCATGCATAAAAATTCTTAGATTATACCCACAAATAAAGATATCAAGAAAAATGATCAGATAGATCAATCCAAATAAATATCACAAAAGATTTAGACAATTACTTATGTTAAAATTTCAAAATAAAACTGCATTAATTACTGGAAGTGGTACAGGGATCGGACAAGCCATAGCTAAAAAATTCGTAGAAAACGGAGCAAGTGTGATCATACTTGGACGACGAAGAGAACCATTAGAGGAAACATCAAAAATGTTAGAATCAATAATTGCTGAAAAAAACAGTGGAGCAAAAGTGAGAATTTTTTCAGGTGTTGATGTTAGTGATGAAAATGCAATGAATAAGATGTTCGAGGATTTAAAAAATGACAACGTTGTAGTTGACAATATAATTAATAATGCAGGGGTATCAGGCCCAGTAACATGTTTTCCAAATGCATCACTAGATGAATTCAAAAGTACAATTGGAATTCACCTCACAGGAACATTTTGGGGCTCTGTTCAAGCACTCAATGTAATGAAAGAAGGTAGTAAAATTATCACAATTTCAACATTTTTCACTGAAGAAAAACCATTAGAGCAAAGACCATACAGATTTAGAAGCCCATACACAGCTGCTCAAGGTGCAAAAAATAGATTAGCAGAATTAATGTCATGGGAATTAACAGATAAAGGAATAATTTCAATTGCAACAAATCCAGGACCAGTACATTCAGATAGAATTTACAAAACAGTTTACCCTAAAGCAGCTGCAGAATTTATGAGAGTTGGAGGTTTTGAGGATCTAATCCCAACAGAAGTAGATACAGCAAACAAAGAACTTCTCCCATTGTTAGGTGAAGACGAAGCAATAATCAAAGAAGGGATTTCAAAAGCAGCTACAAAATTAGCAAATGGAAAAGATGTTGTAAAATTAACTGAAACATTTACAAATTTATTAAATAAAATTCAAACAATTGCAGAAAAAGTTCAAAACAACACATCACATATGATTGCAAACAAAGAATTCCTATCTCAAGGACAAGTTGCAGCATCAGTTCTAAATTTATGTGATGATGAAATTGCCAAAATTGTTAATGGTAAAGTAATGCCAGGAGATAGAGTATTTTATCCAGTTAAACCACATATTGGAACTACAACACCAGGAGTTCATCAACCAGATTTTACAGGAAAGGCAGTGGTGTTTACAATAGATGCAACAGACAAGACAGATGCAGAAAGAGTAGAATTTTTAGCTCAACATGTTGAAAAGAATGGNGGNAAAGTTGCATGTTTCATATCACAAACAACTCCAACAAACCTTCAAGAATACATTAGTAGTAAATTCCATTCACATGTAGTAGATATTAAAAATCCAGAAGAAGTTCAAAGATGGCTAAATACCGCACGAACAAATATTGGAGAAATTTTAGGAGTAATTCACATCACAGGTAAATTACCAGAAATTGAAAAATTAACTGAACTAACCAGAGCAGGATGGGAAGAATTAACTGAGAAGTTTATTTCAACACCAGCTACAGTTGCACAAAGAGCATTAGATCAATTTGTACCAGGAGGAAAAGAAGATCCACGTTTGTACAAGGATGCAAAAGGTGCAATCATGATAATNGGTCCAGATTTACCAATAGGAAGAAAAGTTTCAGGNATACAAAGAGCTCAAGTAGAAGTTTTCAGAGGAGCACTAAGACCATTTACCACAACAGTCAATCAAGAACTAAGTGATGTATTAAAATCAAAAATCAGAATGTTTACAATTTTCCCAGGTTCAGTGACAGGTTCAGAACCAAACAATCAAAGAATTGCAGATGCATTTAATTTCCTAGTAACAGAAAATGCACTTTCATCAGCAGAAGTTACATTTTGTGTTGATGAAACAAGATAAGGATGAAGAAGTTTTCAGAATTTAGAGTAGGAGAATCATTTTATGCCACATGTAGTATTTCAAATGAAGAATTAGAAGAGTATCTTAAATTTTCAAAAATTAAAAATGTGTTGTTAGAGAACAAAATAAAANATGAACAACAACTAGTATCAGGAAGAGCAATATTATCAAGAATGGAAGGGGAATTCACAAGATTGAGTCAAATTTATGGAAATCACATTATTTTTCTTGGAACAGATGGAGATCCAAGTTGGAAAAATAGAAACACAAGATTTCTAAAACCATTCTACACAGATCAAACTTTAAAATTGAAATTTACTGTGTCAGAAAAACAAAATATTGATGATAAGTTTGGAAAAATTGTAATTGATTANGAAGGAAGTACACAAGATGACAAATTAATCATAATTTCAAAAAAGAATATTTACAGAATAAAAAAATAACAACCACAATAATCTATTAAAAATAAAACTTGAATAAGCCCGTATTGAACATTTAGATANTTTATTTTAATCTTATTTAATCAAAAATCTTCTTTCATACAATATAATTACTCAANATTATCATAATAATTCATGACAGATGCCTTAACTACATACGACAAATTGAATGAAGATATTCAATTTACTGAAGATGAAACAAAAGAGCTTTTGAAATTAAGTGAAAAAGAGATATTGGTTTTAATTCTTTCAGAATTAAAAAAAANTAGTAACAGTAAAACCAATTGAATATAGGAAAAGTAAGACCAGTTTAGTAAGTAAAATACTAAGGAGCCGACTAGTCTCCTCAGCCATTAGATCAAAAGACCCAACGAACACTATCTATCAAAAAATTAGTATAAAAATATAGTAAAATAGATGAGGCTAAAATCCAAATGAGAAAAAATTATTTGTTAAAGAATCAAAAAAGAGTTTTCCAGCAGCTATCATAAGAACAATGGAAATAAGGATTTTTAAATTTCGTTCTTTTACACTTAAAGATAATTTTGCACCAACTAATCCTCCAAAAAAAGAACCAATAGCTAAAAATCCTGCTTGAAGAAAATCAGGATGTCCTAAAACACTATGAACGATTACTCCAGATAGGGATGCAAAAAATAAAATTAATTGTGAAGTAGGTGCAGCCTTTTTCATAGACATGCCCATTCCAACAACCATTAACGGTACAAAAATAATTCCCCCTCCAATTCCAAAGAAAGAAGAAATTATTCCTGCAAAGAAACTAGAACCAATTGCAAAAATAATCATTTGTTTAGAAATTATTTTTTCTTTAGATTCAATTTGTTTTCTCAAAAAAATGTAAATTGCAGATGCAATCAATACAAGTCCAAATAAAATTTTAAAAATATCAGGAGCAATATCAGTAGAAAGTATTGCACCCAAAATTGTTCCAGGAATTGCAAGCAATCCAAGTTTTAATCCTAAAAAATATTCAATTCTTTTTTGTCTAGAATAGGAAATAGTAGATGCAATAGAATTACTTAAAGCTGCAAAAAGACTATTACTTGCAGCAACAGTAGGAGGAAAACCCAAAAATGTTAAGACGGGAACAACAATTATTCCACCTCCAAGACCAATCATAGAACCCAGTATCCCAGCAGCAAAGCCCAAAGGAATTAACCATACTTGATCAATCATCGTAATCTCAAATCAAATAATTTTATCATGTATAATTAGACTACTTTAGAACAATTAAAGTCCACAAATAAGAGTCATTTTTAGAAGTGATTTCAAGGATCAATGTTTCATCACCAAGTCCAGTAATTGTGGATTTTAGAGGAATAGTTTGAGAAGATTCAGCATATTTTGATTTTGCAGTATTTAGCCAATCATTAACAGATTCAAAATTTCCAGGTTGTTTTTCATTCCAACAATCACACACCAAGGCTTCAATCATGGTTTCAAAAACAATTTCAATTTCACTAGATTTTGTATCTAAAAATGGAGATGAATCAATTATGGCAATAGCCATTATCGGATTATCTGGACTTCCACCCATGTTGATATTTCCAAGGGATTTACCATCAGGGCCTTGAATAGCAGTAGTAGTACAATAATTGATAGTTGATAAAATATCATCACGAATTGCACAGTAATTTTCAATAGTATGATCAGTGATAGAAGTAGGAGTTGACATGAAAATATTATGTTCAGATAAAGAAGATTTTATTTTTTCAACATCATAAAAAGTAAAACCATATTGGTAAAGATTTTCAGAAGAAGGCATAGAAGAATTTTCAGGAATTAAAAAAATAACAATAGCAGATAGTATTACAACAATAATTGAAATGAGAATTTTTGTATTCACAAATAATTTAGAAATAGATTACAAGATAAGGTTTTGCAATGTTAAATGGATATTATTTCCAAAACAGAATCTTTTGTAATATTATTTTGTTCAACAAAACCAGAGGTAACTTCAAGAATATAGGTTGCCTCACCAGTAGGGACAAAACTAGGACATCCAGCAGCAATTTCAACAGGTATTACACATGGAGGAACATTTGTTTTGATATGTACAACATTACCATCACTATCAAACCAAATCATATCTAATTCAAATTGCATGTTAAGCATCCATAAAGAATACAATCCAGATTCAGGAAATACAAAAAGCATACCTTGGTCCAAAGGCAAAGTATCTTGAAACATTAAACCACGAACACGACTTGAGTCAGTATCAGCAATTTGTACCTCCAGAGGAATATCATCAACTTTTATCATACCTATAGGAAATTTTACCTGTTCTAATTTAATTTCACTAGGCAAAGTAAGTAATCCAATTGAACCAATAATCACAGCAGCAATAAAAATAGGAATTATTGCTTGGGCTCTAGTTGTCATAAATTAATTTCAGATAATCCTTTTAAAAAATGAATGTGTTAAATCACAGTATTCTTGAAATCATTAATTGAAGAAATAGTATTTTTAGTATGATGACCAANATCGTGTAAAGTACTACCATTGTATTTTTTATCTAAATATCTTCCAGCTACGATCATAGGNCCACCTATGGCACAGGTAACACCAGTAGGTTCAGGAATCCATAACATTAAGAATCCAATTTTTTGTAATTTTTTACCTGGTGCAGGTGCTTTTTGAAGAGCCCCCAAGGATCTAACAGTATGAGNATCATCCATTTTNGCCATATCAGAATACAAATTTGCNCTACGTTTTGCAGAATCAGAAAATTTTTTTAATTGTGCTAGTCGTGCCTTTAAAGGATCATTCATTTTAACATTATTCTAAAAAAAGATAGTTAAGATTCAAAGATAAACAATGGTTACCCTCAAGTCAACAAAGAATAGCTAAGAATCAACAGACACTAAATTATAGTAGGTTTAGGTTAGTTACAAAAACAGATGAAAACAAAAAATTCCAAAAGACTAGAATCAATTAAAGCGGCACATGAACTAGAAAAAACAAGATCAAGTTCCAGAATGGAGGATTATTTAGAAATAATATCAGAACTAGTAGAATTGAAAGGATATGCAACCACGTTAGATATTTCAAGATACATGAATGTAAGTGCCCCAAGTGTAACAAAAATGCTTCAAAGATTAGATGAAGGAGGGTTTTTGGAATATGAAAAATATCATGGAATTAATCTTACAAAAAAAGGATCACAGATTGCAGAAGGAATTCGTCAAAATCATGGTATTTTATTAGAGTTTTTTGAAATTTTAGGAGTAAATTATGATACTGCAAATCAAGATACAGAGGGAATTGAGCACCACCTAAATCCAAAAACAATCAAACAGTTAAGAAAATTTGTTACTTTTCTAAAATCAAATCCAAAAATTATTGAAAATTTTAAAAAAAATTAATTAAAAATCTTTAAGAAATAATTGAATATCATTTTGAGATGCAGTAGAATTCATAAGATTTCTTGCAATATCAGAACGTTTTGGAATTTTTATTTGGCCTTTTTTACCAATTCTAACAGAATCAAGATATTTTTCATTTGCATAAATATCAACATGCATAGAGGCGTATTCTCTATTGACAGTTAACAACAAAGCAGTCTTAGACTCTGAAAAACTAAAAGGAATATCATCAGAATTGGAAGATAGTGATTTAGAGTCTTTAGCAACAATATCAATGTGAACCTTAAGTAATTTTTCAATTTCATTAATGTTAGTTCCACCCCTACCAATGATGGATGCAATACAATCTTCACGTACGCTTACTTTAACACGATTTTCAGATAAAATATCAACTTGTGCATTAGAATCATATCTTTGAAAATAATCTTTAATTTTATCTGCAGCTAATTTCTCAATACCAACTTTTTCACCACGTTTTGCTACAGGAACAATAACATTTTCTTCTCCAAATGTGTAAATTTCATGTTCTAAATTATTATCCTCAAAATTTCTTATTTCAATTACAGGTCGGGCCAAATCAGATTCAGTCATTCCAGTAGGCACCTTTACCTTTAATTCTAAATCATATACTTTCTCAATATCACCGTTATTTACAAACACAACAGTATCCAAAACATTTGGAATAATACCAAGTTCAATTTTACCAATAAAACGTTGTATTGCATCCAAAGATGAATTAGCATGAATTACTCCAACCATGCCAACTCCAGTTAATCGTAAATCAGAAAAAGTTGTAAAATCTTCCCGTCGTCTTACTTCATCAAAAATAGTATAATCAGGACGAACTAATAATAAAATATCAGCAGTATTATCAAAACTTCCATTTAACTTGCCATATTGAGTAATTCCTGCATCAACTTGTAAATCACGAGGAGATTCAAAGGTTTTAACGATTTTCCCCTGACTATGATAAAAATTTGCCAATCCAGAAGCCAGCGTACTCTTTCCAGAACCAGGAGAACCAGAGATTACTATACCCTCAGCTCTATCAGTTAAACGACTCATTAATGCTTCAGAAATAGTATAATCTTCAAGAGACAATTTTACAGTAGGGTGAACAATAGTGATTTCATAAGATTCAGAAAATGGAGGATAGGTAATGGCAATACGATAATCATTATACTGAACAACAGATGCACCAGTTTTAGAAATTTCAATAGTACTAGAATCAGAGGTATTTACAGAAGATAATATCTGAGAAGAAATCATTTTCAAATAGTCTTTAGAAAGAAATTCATCACTTAATTTAGTAAGGATAAATTCACCAGGTTTTCCTTTTTTTCCAAGAGGGTATTGATTTTCTTTAAGATGAACACTCATGGTAGTGTTATCAAAGAATTTTAAAAATTCAAGATCTTCTTGAATAATTTTAGGTTTTAAAAATATAGTTTGTACATCTTCAGCTTGTGCAACTAGATATTGTACTTTATCAGAAGTATAAAGAACAGCATTATTTTGTTTTGCAATATCAATAATTAATGCATCAATTCTTCCACTAGCAGCAAATTTGATATCATCAATAGCAGGGTGTGATCCTTTTAAAATAATTTTTAAGCCATAACTAACGGATAATTTGTTAAGTTTTTGAATTTGTTCTAATCCAATAAATCCCTGTTGTTTATCATTAGAAGCCTGAGATTGTAATTCATCAAATACGGCTTGAGGAATAATTATTTCAGAATTTTTAACAGAATTAGATTCAATTTGATCAGCAAGATATCCATTTATGATAACGCTAGTATCAGCAACAATCGCACAAGTCATAAAATTTAATCAATATGTTAGTATAAAAAATATTCAATAAAATCTAGCTAAAGAAAACAAACATTCTGAACTAAAATCACTCACTCTACATAAAAAATCAAAAGTTAGAAAGACTAAACATGTATCAGGAAACAGCAAAAAATGGAGAATTTTATCAAAATTGTACACAATACTTTGAATTTTTAAGAAAGAAAAGTATTTTTGATTATGATTTTGAGGATGAATATTATTTTACTATGCCTGCAATATCAAATCACCAATAGTACAAGATTTAGAACTCATCAAAATATGTAAAATATGGATCAGTATTTACAGGATTTTGCAGATAAAATAATAAAATATACAGATAGGGCAGGGGTACAATATTGTGATGTTAGAGCAGAACAACAAGAGAAAAAATCAGTGTTAATTGAAAATGAAGAAATTGAACATATTAGAAATAGTGAAGATAAAGGAATAGGAATTAGATTAATAAAAAATGGAGNATGGAGTTTTTGTTCAATAACAAATCCAAAATCATTTAATGAAATAAAAAATATTTTAGATAACACAATACAAAATTCAAATTATAAAAATTGGAATAAAAAAAATNAAATTAATTTACATAAAAGTCCAGTTAATAAAAAAGAAATTAATTTTCCAATTATAAAAAATCCAGAAATTGAAGAATTAACAAAATTAGGAATAGAGTGTAATAAAATTATTAAAAATACACCAAAAATTATTAAATCTATTACTAATCCAGAATATACAATTAATTCAAAATATTTTGTAAATAGCGAAGGTTCAGAAATTTTACAAAATTTTACAGATATAGTTATAGAAATGATAGCAACAGCACATGAATCAGGTCAAACACAATCAGTAAACATTACAGAAGGTGGGAGAGGAGGGTTAGAATTAATTGAAAATAAATCTCAACAAAGTGCAATAGATATTGCAAAAAAAGCATCAGAATTAATTTTTGCAAATCCAGTAAAAGAAGAAAAATCAACAGTAGTAATGAATCCAGATTTTGTATCACTACTTACGCATGAAATACTAGGGCATCCTTCAGAAGCAGATAGAGTGTTAGGAAAAGAAATGGCATGGGCAGGAGGTGCATGGTGGAAAGGAAAGATAGGGCAAAAAATAGGCTCCAAAAAATTAAATGTGTTTGATGATCCAACAATCAAAGAAAGTTTAGGATGGTATTATTTTGATGACGAAGGTGTGCAAACTAAAAAAACAAATCTAATTGAAAACGGAGTTTTAAAAAATCACATGCAAAATAAAGAAACATCAGAAATATTCAACACNGTGCCAACTGGAAATATGAGAGCAACAAGTTATCGATTTATGCCATTAATTCGTATGGCATGTACATGTATTGGTAATGGGGACCAAAATGTAGATGAAATCATTAAAGAAGTAAAAAATGGATACTATATTTCAAATATGAAAATTCCATCAATTGACATGAAGCGATATAATTGGAGTATCTCATGTCAGTATGCACAAAAAATTGAAAATGGGGAGATAACAGATTTACTTAGAGATGTCATTGTAATGGGAACCGCACCAGAATTTTTTAATTCAATTGATGCATGTGGAAATGATTTTACAGTAAGACCAATAACTAATTGTGGTAAAGGAGATCCTATGCAATCAATGATTATGGGTAATGGNGGACCAACGATTAGAGGAATTGCAACAGTGAAAAGTGTAAATTAGTATGGAGAGAGAAATTCAAAAAATTAAGTTACAAGTTACAAAATGTACAAAATGTGAACTTAGTGAAACACGGAATAATTCAGTTCCAGGAAAAGGAAATTACAAAGCAGATGTAATTTTTGTAGGAGAAGCACCTGGAAAAAATGAAGATGTGAATGGGGAGCCATTCATAGGAATTGCAGGAAAAAAATTAACAATGGNACTTGAAAGTGCAGGAGTTACTCGAGAGGAAGTATACATAACAAATATTGTAAAGTGTAGACCACCAAAAAATAGAGTTCCAACAACAGATGAAAGAAATACATGTCAAAATTATCTTGAAAAAGAAATAGAGATCATTAAACCAAAAATAATTTGTATTTTAGGCAATACAGCATTTAATTCATTGTTAAATGGAAATGAAATTACTAAATTTAGAGGAAAAATTGCTAAAAAGAACAATCAACTGTATTTTTTATCAGTTCATCCAGCAGCCACAATTTATAATCAAAAATTAATTAGCGTATTAAAAAAAGATATGAGAAAATTATTCAAATTAACAAAAGAATTAAAAAATGGTAAAGAGATTAAGATAGACATTGAATATACTTCCTAGAAAATTTTATCAAAAAGATACAGTAATTGTTGCAAAAAATCTCCTAGGAAAAAAATTAGTTAGAAAGATAGGTAACTATGAAATNTCAGGAACAATTACTGAGACAGAGGCATACAGACACAAAGATGATCCAGCAAGTCATGCATTTACAAAAATTACAGACAGAAATAAGATAATGTTTGGAGATGTAGGAATGTCTTATGTTTATTTTACATATGGAATGCATTATTGCTTTAATGTTGTAGCAAAAAATTCTAAAACAAATGCAGGTGCAGTACTAATACGAGGAATTAAACCAGATAAAGGAATTACTAGAATGCAGAAAAATAGAAAGATGGAAAATTTGAAAGAACTTACAAATGGTCCGGCTAAATTAACACAATCATTAGAAATTACAAAAGAACATTATGGGTTGGATTTAACAAAGAAATCAAAAATATACATCACAGAAGGAATAGAAATTAAAAAAATAATTAAATCAACTAGAATAGGAATTAAAAAAGGTAAAGAAAAATTATGGAACTTTAAATGTTCATTTTAAGTCAAANGTAGGCAATCTTAACTAACAGGTTTTTCNGATTTTCTTTATGAAAATTCTAATAATTTCTNTGTTATCAATCATCANAATAGGAATAATNGCACCCACAGTGTCAGGTGAAATTTTTGTTAGTGAAGAGGAATTGNATCCATTTACAATTGAATATCCATCAAATTGGAAAATAGTATCAATTGAACCAATAACTAAAGGCGGGATAATGATTGANTCAGATAAAACAGGTAGGAATGGAATGTGGATTGGGTTTTGGAAAAATATTGTAAATATCAATTATGAAGATTCAGAGTTATTAGAATTTCAAAAAAACAGTATCAAAAAATTTTGTGTTAATTCTACTCATGAAAAACATTTTGGAGAATGTTCCAACCTAATATTTCAAACAAATAAAATTCAAGATATAGATGAATCCAGATCCGCAACATCCATCATGAAATATGAGTGGTTAATAGAAAAACCAGATCCAATATTTGAAGATTCAACAACAGGTAAATTTTCTACAATAGACACACTGACTTGGATACCATCTGGAAATGACATATGGATTATTGCTACAACAAATAATTCAGACAAATTTGATGAAAAACAAATTCATGAGATTATTCATTCGTTTAAATTTAAAAATATAGATAATTCACCACCAGAACTTCAATCAAAGTATTGGCATGACACCATCATAGATTTCCTTAAATCTTTATTTAGATAAATTAAATCAATTTTTCTTTATTTGATAATTATTTAATCATAAATTATTTCGCGAATCTAACAAGATCCATAAATTAAAAAATTAAAATATAAATCAAAAAACTAATCATCATTAGTGTTATCATTATTTTCATCTAATGTCCAAGGTAAAAATTTTCCAAGAATTTTAGCCCAGTCCAATCTCAAAAGAAGAATAATTACAAGAGTCATCATTATTCCAAAAACAACAACTCCAATGTAGATAGGAGTAGCATCATCTAGATCTTTTACAAGTGGTTCAACTACAGATAATCCCAAATAATGATATAGAAAAACTATAGAATAACTAAGAACAATTTTTCCAGCAAGAGTGGAAACAAAGAATTTTTTTGGATTATATTTTGCCAATCCTAAAGGTACAAAAATAATATCATCAGGCATNGGAGTTGCAGCTGCAACAAATGCTGCGGCTGCACCATATTTTTTAACNANTCTTTGAAAGGGACGCATTCTTTTTCGAGTTTTTTCACTAATTATTTTTCTGCCTTTAAAACTAACATAAAATATNATTTGTTTTGCAGCAGTAGCTGAAACTGCAGAAACTAATGCTAAGACATGTAAATCATATTGATTTCCAATAGACATAGTAGCAAGCAATAAGAAACCAGGAAGAGGTACAAAAGGAACAAGAGAACCAAAAAAATTTACAAGTGTCAAAATAACATAACCATCACCAACAGCAAATGGAAAAATGTCAGTAAAATCCACAAATCAAACTAAAATCAGGCTTATTTAATGAAAACGAAGAATTTTTTTAGATAAATGAAATAAATCAGTGGGTTAAAAATGAAAATATTTAATCGGTTGAAAATATGAGAGAAATATAATGAGTTATGAATTATTCATGGAATATTATCAACAAGTACAAGAAATTTTAGCAAACAACACATTTCAAGAATATGGAATTATAGGATTATTCATAAATTCATTATTATCAGCTACAGCATTACCAATACCTACAGAAATTTTAACGTCAGCATTATTGATGGGAGGTGAAAGTATCATTCTAGTTGCTACAGCATTAATGATTGGATCAACTATTGGAGGATTTTTTAATTATGTCATAGGGTTTGGAGGAAATAAACTATTTAATAAATTCAAAAAAAATAAAGATAAAAAAATAGAGCATAAAAAAGGACACAGAATTTTAGATAAATTTGGATGGAGTGCAATATTTTTTGCATCATGGATACCAGTTCTAGGAGATTTAATTTTAATTTCTGCAGGTGCAAAAAAAATGAAGTTTNTNAAATATTCAATTTTTATGATTTCAGGAAAAGCATTAAAAACAATTATTGTAGTTATAGGGTTAGGATCAATATTTTAAAAATAATAAAAAATAATCATGAAAGTATTACAAATTTAGAAGGATTTCGATAGTTATAAAATTTAACATAAAATGTTCAAATATTTTAAAACGACATGCTTAAAGCACAACCAAAATAAAAGAAAATAAGATGGTAACTAAAAAATTTGTAGCAATTTGTAATGAGATTTCATCCATTAGTCCATTTATCAGATTTGTAGGAATTATAGGTGAAAGAGGAGAGTTATTGGCACATAAAAGAAGACCAGAATTNACCCCACTTTTAGATGAAAAAAATACACAATACCAATTTTCGCACATTGCAATGAAGACAGATTTAGAAGGATTTTTTGATAAAAATTTAGGAGAAGTAGAATTTGTNTGGGAAGAAAGAAAGAAAGTTCAAACAATATCATTTTCAATTAAAAAATCAATAGTATGGGTTTCAATAGATAAAAAAGCAATTAGATCGGAAATGTTAAGAATCATAGACTCATGCCTACCCATAGTTAAAAAACACTCATAGANTCATCGTGAAATGCCCGTATTGTGAAATTGATTTAGATTCACTTAGTATGGCCGTAGGATTAAAACATATTTTAGAGCATAAAAAAGAAACACAAAATTAACTTATGCGATAAAAAAAATTGAAAATATGAACACAACAGAAAATATTAAAAAAATAATTAATGAAATTAATTCAAGAGAACCAAAAAATTATGAACAAATGAAAATAGATGAAATAAGTAAAGAACTTCACAAAATCATGGAATTTGAACAAACCGTATTGAAAAAAATAGAAATATTTGAAAAAGAACATCAGGATCCAGATTTAATAAAATATACAAAAATGATTTGTAGAAATTCTGTAGAAAGGGAAACAGCATTAATTCAAGAAATTTATCTTAAAAAAATAGACTCTCAATATCTTAATTTAAAATAAAATTATTTTTCATCATCATAAAGCCAACATCTAACATATCCAGTATTGGTTTTAAATTTAGGCGGAAGTTTTTTACATTTTTCAATAGCTAAAGGACATCTATCAATGAATCTACATTCAGTTGGAATATCAAGTAAGCTTGGAGGAGTTCCAGGAATATATTTAGGAATATTTCCTTTAAGTGTTGGAATAGATTCTAAAAGTCCTTGAGTGTAAGGATGTTTTGGATTTTTATAAATTTCTTCAGAAGAACCGAATTCAACCATCTGACCACCATACATAATACCAATTTTATCTGCAATTTCAGATAAAACTGCCAAATCATGGGTAATTAACATAAAAGACATACCATCTTTTTTTAATTTTTTTAACAAATTGATTATTTGAGCTTGAATCAGAACATCTAATGCAGTAGTAGGCTCATCAGCAATTACAAACTTTGGTTTTAAAATTAAAGCCATTGCAATAATCACTCTTTGTTTCATCCCACCACTTAATTCATGAGGATATTTTTTTAAAACATCTACACTCAAACTTACTGAATTAATTGAATTTAAAATTAATTTATTAAAATCACCATCAAAATTATGTTGTTTTAAAATTTCAATAAATTGTTGTTTAATTGTAAAAACAGGATCTAAGGAATTCATAGCACCTTGAAAAATCATAGAGATTTTTTTCCAACGAAATTTATCATCAAAATCAGATTCAGGCAAATCTAAAAGAGAATCACCNTCAAATTGAATTTGACCATAACTCTCACCACCAGAAAGCATTCGAATTAATGATAATCCTAAAGTACTTTTTCCACATGCACTTTCACCTGCAATACCCAAAGATTCACCAGAATCTAATTCAAAGTTAACATCATCTACAGCATAAACTGGACCTTTAGATGAGGCATATCTAGAAAATAATCCGTTAATTGATAAAAATGTCATGTTGTTCTTAGATCCAAACTAGAATTTCTGTTTTGCACTAAGGGATATAAACAACATTGTTGGAATGAAAAAATCGATTTAAATGATATTTCCAATTTGTGGTTTTGATGCAAAAAATGCGGTACTATGTCCTCAATGCGAGGGNAAAGTAGATTCAGGNGTATTAACAAAAGCNGATGTAGATGCATCAATAACATTAGCAAGAATTGNAAAAACAANTAAAGANATAGAAAATTTTTCACTTTATTCNTGTAAAGAATTTCAAGGAAATTTNATNATATCATTAGCAAAAAANGACATAATGATAATCAGACAAAGTAGAACATTATACAGATTACTTCAAGATCAATTTAAAGAGAAAATTTGGCTTGTAGAAGCAGATGAAACAGATAAGAAATTTATCGAAGATCTATTTTTCCCAACAAAAATTCTAGCAATCAATGTTGTTTGGGCAAAAGGCATACAAAAAACTAAAGCAATAGTTGCAGGTAAATGGACACCAAAATTTCCAATAGATACCAAAAAAGTCATAGAAATTGTCAAAAATATCCGAAACCTTGACATTGAAATAGAGTTTGAGGATAAATGATAAGTATGATTTTTGGAAAAACACATGATATTTCAGAATTAAATGAAGAATTGATCGGAAAACAAGTAGTATTGGGAGGATGGATTGAAGATCTAAGAAAATTAGGAAAAATGTCATTTATCACACTTAGAGACGTATCAGGAATTTCTCAAGTAATTGTAAAGGGAGAATTAAATGATAATCTGGGCGAAATTAATCGTCAAAGTGTTGTAAGCATTAAAGGAATAGTTCAAGAGACCAAAGCTAGAGATTTTGCATTTGAAGTCAAAGCTGAAGAGATAGAGGTTTTAGGTAAAGCTATTCATCCATTGCCAGTGGATCCAATTGGAAGAGTAGAGAGCAATATCGATACAAGATTAAATCACCGTGCATTAGATATGAGAAATCAAAAAACGGCTTCAATTTTTAAATTAAGACATCATGTATTGCAATCATTACGTAAAACACTTGCAGAAAAAAAATTCATAGAAATCACAACACCGAAAATAATTGGTAGTGCAAGTGAAGGTGGAGCAGATCTTTTTTCATTAGATTATTTTGGAGATACAGCATATCTTGCTCAAAGTCCACAACTGTATAAAGAACAAATGACTATAGGATTAGAAAGAGTATTTGAAATTTCAAATTTCTATAGAGCAGAAAATTCACATACAGGAAGACACTTGACAGAATTTACAAGTATTGACATTGAAGCAGCATTCATGGATTATACAGATGTCATGGATGTTTTAGAAGCATTAGTAATTGAGGTGTACAAATTCACATCTGAAAATTGTAAAAAAGAGCAAGAGATGATTGATCATACAATAGAAATTCCATCAGCACCATTTGAAAGGATCACATACAATCAATGTATTGAAGAATTAAAACAAGCAGGAGAAAAAGTAGAATTTGGGGATGACTTGTTAGATGCACATTTAAGAATAATTGGAAAAAACCATCCAGGATTTTACTTTTTAACTGATTGGCCAATGAAATTAAAACCGTTTTACATTAGAGAAAAAGACGAAGATGCAACATTATCACGTTCATTTGACTTACAATTTGGATATCTAGAATTATCATCAGGAGGAACTAGACTACATGATTCAGAATTATTAAAATCNAGATTAAAAGAACAAGATTTAGATCCNGNACAATTTACTGATCATCTTAAAACATTTGATTGGGGAATGCCACCACATTCAGGTTGGGGAATGGGATTAGATAGACTGATGACTACATTGATTGGTATTG
>JGI26250J51715_1000082_pt1 | contig 37848 bp, 39 predicted proteins | sample SaaInlV_150m_DNA_4_FD_51715 | JGI IMG/M metagenome (IMG submission 51715) | reverse complement strand
GTGAACACAGTATCGCCACATTCTTCTATACCTACATTGGTCGGAACAAACAAATCATCATACGAAATATCAGCAATGTCCGATATCGTTTGTACCAATCCATCACTCACTGTCGCGTTTGCCATTGTCTCGATAGAAATGGGAGGCATACGTCCACCCCGATTAGAACCATTATCGGTGATATCGTTGATGAACAACGAGTAGTCTTCCACCTGAAAGTCTACATTCTTATGTTTGTTGAAAAACGTGGATGCATGTAGGTACTCCAAGTCNTCATAGATATTCACATTTAGGTTTTGCTTAACTCCCGTAAATGCACCATAATATGAGATACCATGTGCGAAATTGGTATGAGACTGGAGCAGGTTTGAAAAATACACAAACATACCATCCACATATGCATTGTTGTTTATGTCGGTTAAACAAAGGTTGGATTTGCTGGAGTCGGAGAACGTTGGAAGATTAAAGATATCGTCATGTGAGAACGTCTTCCCTACCATGTACTTGTACGGGTCGGTCAATGGAATGATCTTGCAGAACACCGAGTCTGTCATTGTTTTCTTATCGTCCGTGCTAGATAGTTCCACTTTGTATGTCGTATCCGTCTCTTTTTGAATAATGCGCGTCACTTGCATCGGGTTATTCAGATTTACACAGTCACAGTTTGTCTCATTCATTTCAAAAAAGCGATTGTAGATAGGTATGTAATTCTGTACATACTCCATATCCATGCCCCCAGACTCCTTAAGTTGCGCGAACAGATTAGAGTTCCTGCGCTTTGTGTAGTGGACCTTGCATACCGATTCACTTTCTACGGATACAGAGTCGTTCATTATCACCTAATGACATTTATAACTTCGTATTTATACGCTTTGTCTTTGATATGTGAAGATGTGGTTGTGAGTGATACTATGCGCGCGTTTATTTCATCCAAAATATTAGAGTATAAGACAGTATACAACATGACACTTGAACTCAAAAAATTCAGCATGAAGTCCATCAGTTTCAAGCCCGATGAGTCCAAGGGACCTGTCTGTGTGCTTATCGGGCGCAGAGATACTGGAAAGAGTTTCTTGGTTAGGGATCTACTGTTCTATCATCAAGATATTCCTATCGGTGTCGTCGTCGCGGGAACGGAAGAAGGAAATGGATTCTATGGAAAACTTGTTCCGAAACTCTTCATTCATACAGAATATACTTCAAGTATCATTGAAAACATACTTAAGCGGCAAAGAGGTGTTCTAAAACAGATAAAAAAAGAGCTAGAAATGAAGCGGCGTTCCACCATCGATCCGAGAACGTTTGTTATTTTGGATGATTGTTTGTATGATNCGTCCTGGACCCGAGACAAACTGATGCGACTATTGTTTATGAACGGTCGTCACTGGAAAATAATGCTTATCATCACCATGCAGTACCCGCTCGGTATTCCCCCGACACTGCGTACCAACATTGATTTTGTATTCATTCTACGAGAACCGTATATCGCCAACAGGAAGCGCATTTACGAGAACTATGCAGGCATGTTCCCCACCCTAGAGTCGTTCTGTCAAGTGATGGATCAATGCACAGAGAACTACGAGTGTCTCGTGATCAACAACAATTCTAAATCAAATAAACTCAGTGACCAAGTGTTCTGGTACAAGGCCGAAGCTCATAACGATTTCCGACTGGGATCAAAGGAGTTCTGGGAACTTTCAAAGAACCTAGGATCGGACGACGAGGACGAAAAATATGACCCGTCAGCGGCAAAGAAGCGTGGTGCTGGACAGACCATCAATGTTAAAAAGACCAAATGGTAGAGGTGGTAGTGTACTAATACCGTAGCATAACATGATATAGTGTTGAATTATTCAACATATTATCATATAATAATCATAACACCTAAACAGCAGCAANCTTGGACAATCCNCGATCGGTATTTAAGTCAGTGACAACGTTTTCGCCCTCAAACAACTCGGAACGNATATCGCCCACGGATACGGTATCGGTAGATCCAGTCAATGATGCCTCCTGGGTGCTCACCTTGCCCACAGAGATGAGGTTACCATCTTCGTCCACATCCTGAGTGAGTGTGGTGTTGTATTTCTCGGCCTTCTCCATGTTGTCTTGGATGGCATCCTTCTTGGTCTCCTTCAAACGCTTGTCAAATGAAGCCTTTGCGAAATCCTGGTTCTTGATTTTCTCCTGCATGAGCTTGTTTAGTTCATCTTCCATATACTCTACACGTCCCGTCTTGTAGGCATCTGGTTCCCATGGCATCCACATACCGACAGGACCCACATATACATCGTGGTTAGGATCCACCTCGCGTAGCATCTTGCATCGGAGTTCGGCCTCCTCAAGTGATGGATATACACCACGGACCTTTAGCCCACGCACAGCCGTCTGGAAATCATGTGCTCGGAGAAACTCGGCGTCCAATTGTTCCTCTTTGGCATCAACAAAGTTCTTGTAATCGGAGTCCATTGATGTATCCTTCAATGTATCAATCTCATCCTTGGCGAACTCCTTGAAGTCGTCGAGTAGCGCATCATTGGACAGGTTATATTTGTATGACAAAAAGCTCAAGAACTGGTGATACTTCTCCATGGACTTGGAAAGCTCAAACTCTTTCAAGAATCGCTCAAAGAAGAAGATTTCACGGTTCTTCAGAGTGGTTTCTGGGGAGACGAAAGACACACAAGTGAACTTCTGGTTGGCAATGGGTCTATCCTCATCAAGCACATCAACATACTTTTTATTGGGTGTTCCGTCTGCATTCATTTTTCGTGTAAAGTTAGAAGAATTATCGGCGGACATTATACACTACAGAGCCTTGTATGTCTAAGTTCTTTGGATTCATTCGGTACAGATGGTCCATGTTCGGTCCAATAGGTCCATTATAGTCACTATTCTTTAGCGACATTGTTGTCATTCATAGACATCTCTNGCGAAATATTTTCTCCACATTAAGTATAAATCAATGTTTGACGCTTCTGAATTGATAAAGCGCGTTATTAAGTACTTGGTGGAGGGTCTTATGGTAGCTATCGCCGCCTATGCCATCCCTAAGAGATCTTTGAATATGGAGGAAATCGGTCTTCTCGCACTCACGGCTGCTGCCACGTTCAGCATCCTGGATACCTATATCCCCAGCATGGGTGTTACCACTCGCTCTGGTGCAGGATTCGGTATTGGTGCCAACCTCGTTGGCTTCCCTGGAGGACTCTAAATATACCCCGTCCATAATAAACCATCAACACACATATACGGACCATCATTATCCGTTCCGTATATGTTTCTACTTTAGCTTTTGTGTATGACAGCCTACACAGTTGCGATGCCTACACAGTTGCGATGAACTCCCAGTCCAATTCATCGCAAATCTTTTTCCAGATCGCATCCTGTTCAATCAGTTTCTCTCTATCTTTTAGCATAGGTATGTGTTCCAAATATTTTGTCTGGTCGAGCAACTCAAACAACTTGAACACCACGTAATAATAGTGTAGAAAGTTCACTCTGTAGTCGGGACAATGTTTGGCATATGGGCACTGAATTTCCATGAAGAAATTACATAAGGTCTCCTCTAACTCCTGACTTATCAGAACAGGGCGTATCCCCAGCTTGTTCTTGATGAAGTTGATGTGCTCGTAGTACTTATTGTATCCTAACTTTTTCAGCAAATCTTTGCACATGTAATACGTCAAGTCGTCAATCACGATGCGCTCCTTCTTGATCTGTAATTTCAAGTTCTCAATCACCTCTTCGGGAATCTGTGTCGTCTCCTTTCCCTGAAACTGAGATAGAATCTCCTTGAAATGATTGATCTTCTTGTAGGCGTAGAAGCACACCTCCTTAGGAGGCTCCTTGTACGACGGTTTGTCGTTCTCGATAAGATACTTCACGCTACTACTACACAGAGTACAAATCATCACACCTTCGTCCTCTATAGGCACAAGCTCGCCCTTGTAGCAAGACTTGCACACGTCCGTGGCATACACATACTTACTCACATCCAAAAAACTATTGTCGATATTAGACAAGTATCGCTGAATAATATTCGTATTGTTCTTCTCCATACAACGAATGTTGTCCTCCGCATTCGTATTTAGTTTGAAAAACGTATCCAATTTCGTATTGAGTGTCACATCTTCGTCGCCCTCCGATATCTTCTTCTTGTTCTCAAAATATCCAAACACAAACTGCGAATTATCCAAGAAATACTTGGACTTATTTCGCTTTAGTCGGACGATCTCAGCTTTGATCACATCTATTCTATCCTTACGGTCCAATTGTTGGTCCAATCTCTGACCAGAAATAGCTGTGCCCGCGGAGCGCCGATGTTTGTCCTTTAACGCGCGCAACTCCTTTGTTAGTTCATCGATGCGCAGCTCATCTGACGAAAACTCAGACATCTTTTCACAATGCTTACCATCTAGCGTAATGGTACTCTTCTCGCTCACCAATATCTTCTTGTTAGTTTTGGGTTTGAACGATGGCATGACAGAACAGGAACGGGACAAGAGTAGGTATATTATATTATATAAGCAGTTCACTCTATCCTAGTTACACATTTGATTCTTTGTACTTTGTAGAATGAGTCAGAGGATTTGTTTAGCAATGAAGAATGGAACAGATTTTCAATAATGACATTGGTTCAAAATCGTAAAAACAAGAGAGAAATGGTGTGTACTTATTGTACATAATGGATATAGTGAAGACCTTGCCTGCGAACGACAACGTTAAGATGGACCGACATACCTTCATGAAAATGTCGTTCATCTATACCGCAGTCAATGGCGGATGGACCGTGAGCAAAAAGAAGGACAAATACGTATTTTGCAAACCACATGAGGGACGCAAAGAAGTGTTTGAAAACTCTTACCTTGAAGCTTTCGTAAAAACCAATACAGAACTTATTTCAAAATAGTTGTATAATCGCACTATTCGTCCTATTCGCGTGTTTCTGCGATTTTATTATCTTTACTAGTATTATAATCATGGGAGGAGGCCTTATGCAACTAGTCGCCTACGGCGCACAAGACGTTTACTTGACTGGAAACCCCCAGATTACCTTCTGGAAGGTGACCTACCGCAGATATACCAACTTCGCCATTGAGTCCATTGAGCAAACGTTCAACGGACAGGCCGATTTTGGCCGCCGTGTGACATGTACCATCAGCCGCAATGGTGATCTTGCCTACCGCACCTACTTGCAGGTTACTCTCCCTGAGATTAACCAGTCTATGGGTACCGCAGCCACCGCCGCCGTGTATGCACGCTGGTTGGACTTCCCTGGAGAGCAACTCATCTCCCAGGTAGAGGTTGAGATTGGAGGACAGCGCATCGACCGTCAATATGGCGACTGGATGCACATCTGGAACCAGCTCACCATGACTGCTGACCAGCAGAAGGGATACTTCAAGATGGTTGGTAACACCACCCAACTTACATTCATCACCGATCCCACATTCGCCGAGATCGATGGTCCTTGCGATGCCAACGCACCCCGCCAGGTGTGCGCTCCTCGTAACGCACTCCCCGAGACCACTCTTTACATCCCCCTCCAGTTCTGGTTTTGCACCAACCCTGGACTCGCTCTTCCTTTGATCGCCCTTCAATACCACGAGGTCAAGATCAACTTGGACTTGCGTCCCATTGATGAGTGCCTATGGGCAGTCACCGCACTAGGATGCGAGGCTGGTGCCGCCAAGACGGCCGCCACCGCAACCATTGCCTATAACCAGTCTTTGGTCGCCGCTTCCCTATACGTTGATTATCTGTTCCTTGACTCCGACGAACGTCGCAGATTCGCACAGAACCCTCACGAGTATCTTATCACTCAACTCCAGTTCACTGGCGACGAGTCCGTCGGATCCTCTTCCAACAAGATCAAGCTCAACTTCAACCACCCCTGTAAGGAACTCATCTGGGTTGTACAGCCCGACGCAAACGTCGACTACTGTGCTTCCTTGATCTGTGACTCCTCCCTTTTCAAGGTCCTCGGAGCACAGCCCTTTAACTACAGTGATGCCATTGATGCCCTTCCCAACGCACTTCACGCATTCGGATCCCCTCTTGGTGTTGATGGTCCTGATGCTGTCATCAAGGATAATGCATTCGCTGATCCCACCGCCATTGGCAAGACATATGATGCTAGTTCTGGTCACTTTGACCTCATCAACGATGGTACCCTTCAGAACTCCGCCGTCTCTGACGCTGGATCCTTCGTCATGGCCGAGACTTCTCTCGACATGCATTGCTGGGGACAGAACCCCGTCGTCGTCGCCAAGCTTCAGCTTAACGGACAGGATCGTTTCTCCGAACGTGAGGGATCCTACTTCGACGTCGTCCAACCTTACCAATCACATACCCGTCACCCCGACACTGGTATCAACCTTTACTCTTTTGCACTCCGCCCAGAGGAACACCAACCTTCTGGCACGTGTAACTTCTCCCGTATTGACAACGCCACACTTCAGTTGGTCCTTTCCAACGCTTGCGTTGCCGGAACCAACACCGCAAAGGTCCGTGTCTATGCCACTAACTACAATGTCCTTCGTGTCATGAGCGGTATGGGAGGATTAGCGTATAGTAATTAAAACTAAGGTATTTAATCGTTAATTGGTAACAACTTAAAGACATTCATATTATATATAGTATAACATGAACTACACTGTGGAGTATGGTTTTGACAGCGAGAAGCAGTGCGGAAAGGTTACTTTCAGCGACAAAGTTGTTCTGATGGATTTTAAGGACTTATTTTCTATCATTAATCATGATAGAACATTTACACGATACACTTCCGAGAAGCAGTTCCCATTTTATATGCGAAACCAACAACTGGTGAGTTACATGGAACACATTTTTAAATATTCCCCCGAGAATATAAACTATATTTTTAAAAATGGCGATTCATATGATCTACGACGGTCTAATGTTGAAATATTTCATAATTATCACACAACTGTCACCCAAAAATATGAGGTGACATCTTATCAACTTGGACATATTACTACCAATGGAAGGTCTGCGTATACAATGAAAAATCCTATATGGAGAATCAATGAAAATGGGACTGAATACATGTTGATGTATTGTGAAAAGGACACGTTATGTAAGTTATGTCCTATATCATATCAAAAAATACTAGATTTTGAGAATGAACAAAATAACAAGAAAAAACTTACTTTCTATAAACATACCAATGGATATATAGGTTCTCATGTTGATGAAACAAATGGATTACTCATTCATCAAATTATAAACGACTGTTATGGTAATGGAAAAGGTACACACCTCATTAGTGTTGACCATATGGACCAAGACCCATTAAATAATACATACGATAATTTACGTATCACAACCAGAAAAGAACAAGAACAAAACTCAAATGGTATCAAAAAAGGTACGAAACGATCACGAAAGGCAGACGCCCACCCCTACCCCGAGGGGATCACCCATGATATGTTGCCTAAGTATATACATTATCCCAAACCAGAAGAGTACGGCACAAATGGAAAAACTCGCACCTGTTTCATTGTAGAAAAGCACCCCACGCTCATAGCCCACAACAAGAAGTCACTCTGCTCATCCAAGTCGGAGAAAGTATCTCCCGAGGAGAAGTTGCAGCAGGCGATCGACATCTTGGCGTATCTGGACAAGGGCGAGATGCCCCCAGAAAAAGAACCCGCGCTCCCGAAGTACTACTCGTTGTCCAACGCCCGCGGCAAGCCGCATTTGGTATACGAGCGAAGACGCGAAGACGGAACGCGCATGAACGTGAAGATGGTCTTGCCCGAGGACTTCGAAATGTCTTCGCAGGTGGAGCGTTTGGCAGCGAAGGTGTCGGTTAAGTATCCGGAAGTATGTAATTTAATCTGCGTGTAGTATAACGATGCCCGAATTAGTAGATGTGTTGTTAGAAGATTTAGAAGAAGGCAATGAATACTCGGTGATTTTTCCTGTAGGAGTAAATGGAGAACATGAGGCATATATGGCAGAATTTCAACATACTGACTACGGTGAATATCTATTTAGTATAGTAAGTATTCTTTCTGAATTTGCAAGTAAGGAAGAAAATGAGCAGTTTAGCATACGCACAGGAGAACAGACTACTGATGTCCGTGACCGAACTAAGTATATGGTTCTAGAAGAACAACATATCCCATTTCCACCTGAATTAGAGGATGCCCATATAGACACCAATACTGATGATGAGATTAATAGGATTTTAGATCAACGAAATAGGGAACATGAATCAGAACGTTCAAGAATGTTACGAATGCTTATTATGGGTAGTAGGCCGTCTCGGTCACCGTTATTGCGAAGTGCTCAAAATAGTCCATTTATCGGGTCGCGGTCGCGGTCGCACACGCCCGCGGGCGGGCGCCGCCGTCGGACGCGCAATGAGCGCACCAATACGCGACGCAAAAGAAAAAACAAACGCAAAAATAAAACGCGGCGCACCATGCCTCGCAAAAGCAAAAGAAAAAACAAAAACAAAAACAACCGACGGAGCCACAAACGAGGCGGTTCGCGAACACCCACTCCAATAAATAGTCCTGAATTGTCTCGTGTTGCTCAGGTAATGAACCTCGTATTGAGTGAATTAGCAATCCGATATAGGGACGGGTGGAACTGGAACGCGGGCACAGGGGGATGGTTGCGTCTAGGAAATCCTGACTCTGTATCAGACTCGCCACCGTTCCCGGATATAATACTAAATGTCCTGAATAGAAATGTTGAGGAAGCCGAGACGACTCTGGACGAACTTGGACAGAGTGATCAGGGTGCCATACCCAGGACAAACGTAGTCAATGCGATATTGCCCATCAGTCAGGTAACACCTTTGATGCTCGCGGTTTATCTCCGAGATGTACATATGGTGAGGTTCTTGGTACAAAATGGTGCAGACATTAGTCATACCATAGAAATCTTGTCCGACAATGATTATGGACCCCCAGTTCGCACATCGGCTTTGGATATGGCTTATATATTGAACAACAATGACTATCATCCCGACGAGATAGTGATGTATTTACAGCAGAATCAGAGAAACAATTATGATTATTATTAGACATTTTCTCATTGAAATCGCACAAATAGTAGTAATATAAAGAGTTTTTTTACATTACCAATATAATGAATAATAGAGATAATTTGTTTACAAAACTTCCATACGAATTAGTAAATATCATACTTGAATATCACGGGCGCATCAAGTATAAATACAAAATAAAGAATAGTATTGATTACCATAAATTTGTAAATGTAATCCATAAACACGATAATAGATACAATATAATTATACCGATTATCGATAAGAAAATACGTATTATGAAAGAGACTGAGATATCTTCAAATAAATCGGGTTTTAATTTTGTACTCAGTTTTGATAAACATCCTTGTATGATATTATGCTATGAAAATAACATGTCGGTTCCAAATAACTTTTTTATAAGTTATGTAAATATGAAGGAAGAACGAGCAATAATGATTAGTGATATAATAAGAACAATTTATAATTGAGCAGTTTCAATGAGAAAAGGTGTAAAGACCCCACCCTAGCGGTAGATATAATATGATAACTCTCTGAAAAGTCTATGGGTCTGCTGGTATTTCATGTCTGCACATTGGACAACATACACATCTCACCAAATTGTTACTAGTTGAAGCATGCGTCCATCTAGAAGATTTTACAAGATGTTCAACCCAACAACGCGTACAATATGTATGGTTGCACTCCGTGGTGATGACGTCGCGGGTTATTTCCCACGATGAAGTGGGATAAGACCATTTAAATGACGTCGTCATATCCTCGTAACAAATAGGACATTCATTGTCTTCTGGTTTCTCTGGTGGGGTTTTTGCCAGGTCACGCTGATTTCTAAACGCATGCCATCTGGAAACGAGGGCGCCAACCATTTTTTTTTTTGAATATTCTAGCGGAATTGGCCGCAACATATATTTGCGGTTATAATGTCGGCTAGTTATCTGGGTTGATGCATGAACCACTGTGAGGTATTGCGCATAATGGTATGCGACATATCGCAACTCATTTGCGTACAATAGGTTGAAATCAGGACAAAGATCGTGCATCATACAGTTCCACCATTCATCGAGCATCTTTCGTCTTCCATTCATGTTGCTATTACATTTGACCATATGATGAGATGCACTGTTGCAAAACACACATCGTTCTACATCGCATTTCTTATATTTCATTGTAAATAATTGACTATAATTAGTCAGTTGTTTTATGTGTATAGCATACACGTATATTATTCGTTCAATTTTTACTGGGACGTCACATACTCACATACTGGATAGTGGTGTTGTGGGACGTGTAAAATGGGAGACAACTTAATAAGAATTGATTCATTCTTTCCCTACCATCCCTACCGACGAGCTCCTAACTTGGCTCAGTGGGTATAAATGTAAAGTTAGACACAGACAGCATAAGGTGTCTGTGTAGTTGAATTATCATCATGACTCTGTTGCGAAGTGTTAAACACATATTACCTTAACCGGTCGTATATGGATGAACCCTCTGTGGAGCTGATCACTCCCAGTGCAGGTTTGACATGGAGTAGTCTTCGGTGGCTGCAAATATAACGTAGTTTTCCGTGTGGATAGTGGTGATAATTAAATGTTGCATGCGAATTGTTTGGATTGTACTAATCGTAATGGGTAATTGTGTATANACGACGCNCAATACCAAGTATAGCTTATGTGGTTTATCCATAGCTATGCCCATTCTGTGCCAATTGCAGAAAACAATCTTAGGGGACGCCCTATTTTTTGTTGAAATATAGATGACGACATCAATCGTGGCGCACGGCCGCGACGCGGAGAAGGAGAAAACGTGGTCGCATGTGTAGATAAAGATACGATATTACACCGACCCACCCCCTACAGAAGNAATGTCATACCCTACAATAATGTATTTNTATGTTTGGTGTATTCGGCTAGAGACATGAAGGTACCTGATTGATTAGACCCCTTGTCTAATTTACATTGTATTGTCCAGTCAGGGTTAATATTTATAATTTTTCCATCGACTGGCATAACCATTTCTTTGTAAAAACGCGAGGTTTCAACCCGTAATAACGACTGTCCTTGGGTTACATTGTCGCCAACTTTGACATATGTTTTAACAAATACACTATGTCGTAATTTATAACTCATAAAAGGTGTAAATCCTATTGTCGCAATATTGTTCACTGTAGAAATATATTCATGTGTACAGGTATAACGAATACATCTAGGTATTGTATGTATCATTTTATGTAATATCATATAACCACCTATCTAATATATATACACACTATTATATGTTGGAATTATGCCCGATTTGTGAAATAAAGAGTTGTCGATATAAAGTGTAAACCATGGTTACGGCTAGTGAGTTAACGAAAGGAAATAAATACATTATCTGCGATAAGAATGTGCCGATAGGAACCTATACATACATAGGCACAAAGTCTGGGGTAAATGACCAAGATAAGATGGCAACGTTTCTTATGTTTACTAGTAAACGTGGAGAACATGTATCAACATATGAATGTATAGAAGGGTACGAGATCACCGACAAAGGATTGGTAGAACCAACGATTACAATACNCAGCCCCAAATGAAAACATGAAACACACAGATACGAAAACATTTTGTAGTGGTACTCTATAACATGTCATCCAACTCCAATGATAAATGGTTAATACGACTCGTACCTAGGGGTGACGAATCCCTGTCAGCAGTGGAAGGGTGGATAAAAGGACCAGATGGTAACCGATCAGGTATGGTTGCATGGAAAAAATTAAACACAGGAAGAACCACCAAAGCTGATGTGACCGCGTTGGAAGAGTTAATGGGAAATGTAACAATTGGTCAAACATATTCAGTTCCACAAGATGTTAATGTAGAAGAGGCAATGGGATTGATGTTTGCTAGTATGAGTTTGGGGACAGGAGACAAAAAGGCGGGCGGACGAAGGCGTCGACGCCGTTCGACGCGCAGAAAGCGCACGCACAGAAAGCGCACGCACACGACGCGCAGAAAACGCAAGCGCACGCACAGAAAGCGCACGCACACGACGCGCAGAAAACGCAAGCGCACGGCGCAGAAAAGGCGCAGATAGACGCGTTTAGCAATCCAACAATCTAACAATCTAGCAATCTAGCAATCTAGCAATCGTAATATAGAAAGACTATACTACGATTTATCCAACTTATCGATACAAAGCGGGCTGGAATAGGAAATATAATATCATTATACATATATATATATATACATATCATATGTCATTGGCACTTAAAAAACCCATAAAAACAGATGTTGATGAGGAAGATAACGACACTAATCCCGATATATATAGACTAATAACCATGATAAATGGGGAGATTGGTAACATATTCTATGGTCTCAATGAGAGAGAGGAGGTACAGGAAGTGGATACCGATGAAAATAGACGATTAGCAGGATTGATGGATGTAGCCGCCATACCTGGACAAGTAGGACAAACAAGAGTGAAACCAAGTAATGGAGCACCACATAACCGACTAGTTGAAGCATTATTATTCATACGTAATTTTATTAAATTAGAAAGGGATTCACGTAAAAAAAAACAGGCATCGGTCTTCAACGGTGAATATGTCGCATTGTTGGATATTGTAATTAATGACAACGCTATGAAATCCAGAAAGAACTGGACAGGCAAGAAAAGTGATATAGATAGATTAATGTGGACCTTTATTGATTATGTTATTACGAATCATAAAAAGAATAATGCACTGCATATTCTAACACAGTTACTCTATATTATATTTGGTAAAAGTCTGTCCGACCAGAGACAGTTTTCCACAACTGTGAGAGCGATACCAGAGATAAAAAAGAATAATATACCAATAAGTACTTCCCCACGAACAATATGCCATACTATACAAGAATCAGTGAATACCGCATTTATATCAGCAGACAATGCAGCCGTTGCAGGGTTTCTACTCATGCAATGTTCAAATGATTACTTAATGCATGCTCATACTGTTAAGGCAACAATCGGAGGAGAGAAACAACCTATTATGATTCAGAGAGGCGAGGTATGGGCATTATCGATATTATGTGAGCTTGCATCGTCTGGTGGTGGTATTCAAATGTTTGGAAATATTATCAATGCGTATATGACTTATCTCGATAGTGGTGCTATTTATACCGCAGATTCTTATGGTACAAAACTCACAGAGGATGAAATAAACAGTATTTTTTCGGTATTCAAGAAAATTGCGATTGATACTAGTCCTCCTGTTTCTACTAGTCTTAGTATTGGTTCTGACAGTCCTATTCCACCTGTTAAGCAAACCGGTATTAATACTTTTTGTAGCAAAATTAAAACTATAATTATTGACCAGAAGTATAATACAAACTCTAAACTTATTGAAGAATGTTTTAACCAACTTTTTGCTAAGTCTGGAGAGGCGTTTAACCAACATGAAACAGACCTTCATGGGTGTGTATGTTCTTTCATTGAAGAACTTAGTTCCATCGGTGAACTTAATGAAACATGCCTTCTTTTTGCAAAACTTTTGAAAACTGTAGCTGTATTCAACCCGACATTGGCTAAGGACATAGATGTGTCTCACTGGGCGAAACACATTGCAGACGAGGTTTATACTGGGTTATGGGGAGAGGGAGAGACTAGGGGAGAGGGAGAGACTAGTATTACACCTGGTCAATCTCATACTAATAAAGAATACAACAACTGTCTTGATGCGCTGATAATACCATTGCTTGATATGATATGCCATGATTTTGAATCATTGCCTTCAATTATAAAACTTATGGAATACATATCAACCGGATATAATGTAAAAAACCTAATACAAAACAGAAATAATCCTGGCAAATCATATGACGTAGTTAACAAAATTAAAAGTTATCAACATTCAAATGGCTCTATTAAAACCACTGAAGATGCGGTTCTGACTGTATGTTGTGATGTAGCATTGTCGTTCTGTGCGACACTGGTAGACGGCAAGATAAGAGTTCGGTTGGATCATCAACATAATTTGTTTCTAGACCATGAAATTATTGGAATGAAAGTTCCATGCGTTGATATATCCTTCCTATACACGAGTATCCTAAAAACTTCTCTAGCCAACGTCTCAGTGAATAAAAGACTTTATTGTACAATCGATCTTGGAAAGGCGAACATGGAGCCCTTCGCAGAGTTTCTCCGGGCTATTCCATTGAATACTTGTGTAACAGCACTCAGTTCTGCTGCAACAACCCTAGAGAATGCACTTGGATATATAGAAAAAGGCGGCAATGCAGCTGACCTTCGACAAGTATTAAAAGACACATCTGTGGTAGTAATTCGTTCACCAGCGGATGATGTAGACCCAGGTGGGAAATATATGGGAAAACCTTATTACATTGATTCAGAACCAGTGGTATACCACCTAGAAGCCTCAGGTATAACAGTTATCATTGAGGAGGTATCTCGTCATTTGAATCATGGTGCTGCGAATACAGAATGGTTGAAGTATATGATTGATAATACTTCTACTAGTGGTCAATATATATTTCCGCATAGCAGTAATCTTGTACAATCACTCAATGGGTTACTGTCACATGATGACAATGAAAAGATTAAGAATAAGATCACAGACTATTATACGAGAGCAGCCGGTCCTGATGATAAAATTACACTAAATGATTATTATACAGGCGAGATTGACCTAGCCTTAGGAACGTTATTAAATACGATATGGGAACCAACTAAGATTAAAGAGAAATTATGTAATACGATGAAACAATTGAAAAACTTCACATATAGGAAGTATTTGGATAATAGAACAAGGGGGGGGGATATCACGATTGACATATCAAGAGATGTTGCATTAGTGGTATTAAAACGTGCAATACCTGCAGATGCTGGCGAAAATGACCACCTCAAAATTGGCGTTGTCGGCGTGTCAGATGTACAAAAACACATTCTAAAGGGTTACCTCGAACCTGTTGTATCTATTTTTAATAGCATACATGATACCCTTTGCGTTACGGAAATATCAGTGGGGAACATAATAATGGGATTTCTGAGTATGGTGTTGTTTAGTGATATGAATAACTTAGGAAATGAAATAACCGCACAAGTATATGTCTCATTATTGAGTAGAGTAGTAGGGGATATCTCTACCATAGATAACCAAATACCTCGGACTGGCTCTGTGAGATTTAGAGGGATGATATCTGAAGATACAGACTCAGTTTCAGTTGAATACTATACCAGTAAAGCCAAAGGGAAAGGCAAACCCCCAATGTTTAATTCTGCGCTTTTGAATGAGTTGGCAAGAAAATCTAGTAGTGAACAGCACATCACGCATACAATAAGACCCATTGACACTGATCGTGCAGTCGGATTGGGGTTTGGTACTCCTGTTACAGGTAAGGTAAAAGTAATCAGTACTTCATTCTCAGCGCAGAAGCCGGTTGGGATATCAAATAACAGCCCTGATTTAGACATACGCAGGTATAAACAGATGTCTGATATGAGACACTGGCAAGATGGTCCGGTTGGTATGGTCCATGGCAATTCCAAAGGTATGGGTTTGCCAAAGGGGACTGGGTTAAGATTTAACCGATTGGGTGATGGTTCTGGTGATCAAAATATGCAGCAGGATGATATGACTGGAGAGGGTGAGGATGGTAGTGTTATAGACCCACTATATAATAGAAAAAGAAGCCCAAGCACCGCATCAACAAAATCATCAGGATCATCAGGATCAGACTCTACCATCAAGAAGCACCCACTTAAAAAGGCAATGATAATTAGTACGTCTGCCGAGAACACAAATCTTGCTCTGCTGCCGCAGGTAGCGTGGGTGCAGGCACCAGGGGCGCAGGCACCAGGGGCGCAGGTAGTACCCGGGGCGATGCAATTGGATCATAATACTTCTTCTTATCTACCTTTTATAAAATCCAGAAAAGACGGCGGTACGCGCAAGGCGGGCGGCGCGCCCGTACGCGGTGGACACACCAACACGCGACGCAAACGCAAAAGCAATGCGAATCACAAACGCAAAAACAAAACGCGTCGCACCATGCCTCACAAAAGCAAAAACAAAAGCAACAATAAGCGCACGCGTACGCGCACGCGTACGCGCACGCGAGGTGGTTCTCGGTCAAACACACCAGTAACTAGTCTTGAGCAATGATGAGTATTCGGTTGAGATAGTGGTGTATGTACAGAATCATACATGAATCTGAATCTGAATAAGGAGAGAGCGAGCGATAACGTGCGTCCAGTAAACCCATTTTTCATCCCATGTAAATGTACATTATGCGATTCTTTCTAGGATTGTTCGCGCTAGCGACGTTTATGAGCACCTCATTCATGGGTGCATTTACCGATGCTACTACGAATATGGGTCAGCGCACCAACACCGAACTCATGGCCGCGCTAGTCAGTGGCGGGAGACGTCAATACCAGGACATCATGTTGTACAATGACTTGCATGGAATGGTGGATTCGGGTGCGCCCGCACACCAACCGTTGTCGAGCGGGCTAGATGGATTGATGAACGTGTATGATCGTCTGTACAACTACGGATTTTCTTTGGCAGGATACCAGTTTATCGGTCTGGCTGTGTCGTCCATCAACGACGACATCTCACTGACCGACCAACTAGCGTTTTTCCTGTTGTCGTGCGGATTCGTATTGTCGTGTTTTAGTGCGCTGCTATCATTTTGCATGTATGAATATATATGCGGTATACGCCACGAGTCAAATGAGTTCATCGTGACGGGAATGAACACATATCGTATATGGTTGTTTTTACCACACCCATTACTACTCTTCAACACAGGTTTATTCATCGTCCCATTCAACATCCTCATTCACAATATGCTCTTACCATATTTTGCTATGGCAGTGAACCTGGTATCATGTGTTCTATGTGCGGGATTCTACATCCACCGACAAATGATCGTGAATAAGCAAGAGTATGTGTTCCTTGCTACCGCAACCACTAACATGGATAGTAATACAGAAACTGTTACACTGTGTCGGCATATTAACAAATGTACTGACGCTATTGATGATGGTGACGCTATTGATGATGGTGACGGTACCGCACCTTCGGAGGAGACTCCATTAGAATATGATTCGTCCCAGATTCAAATACAACCGTGTTGTCGGAATTTGCGAAATTGTCGTTCGTAGCTTCAAAATAATATCCTATGTTACAGTACAACAACCCCTACAATGTCTCTTCCAGCACCCGATAACGCTGACGCAGATCATCCATGGTACCAGCCTCTAGGGCTTCGTGTGTGGAATATATGGGCGACGCAAAATGGAGATACACTCGCCGAGTTCAATGGTAAGTGTTTGAACAACCATATCAAACTGTACAAGTTCAACCGACTTCTGGCGGCTAAGGGGTTCGCACTGAACAACGACCAACTCGTTAATATTAAGAAAAAACTGTCCATCGACTTTGTGGTTGCGGACCGGTCCCCTCATGACCTGAAGAAGATGTGCGAGTATTGCGGTACAGAGACGGATATCATGAAAGTNTGTGCCTACTCTCGCACACAGCTGCTGGCGTTCGGTGAGAGTATGGGACTCGAGTTCTGTGATCTGGAGGACGTATTGGTCAAGCATGGGGGTGGCATGTACACGCGGTCTGGGTAAATGATACTGTAGTTGTATGATTACAATAGCTTCATATCTAAAGATACTATCTATGTTATCATGTATAGTATCATTTCTATAAACATGTCAAAAGCTGATTGTTCCAAACTGATGGTTACCACATCGTTGATGAACACTGGACATGGTTCAGAGAAGTAGTCTAAAATTATATTGATCGTCTCGTACGTCTATTCCCACCCGTCTTTATTATTTTATTACCATCTATATCCACAATACCCCTACTATAGTCGCGCAAAAAGTTACGCTTATCTTCTTCTGCTTTCCTGTTTTGATAACCAGTTAATGCCATCTGATTGTTACGCCTGCTCATTGGTATATTGGACTGTTTTTTGCCGATATTCCTATCTGTATGATCAACACCTGGTTTTGTGGTGGTGGGATTAAATGTTACTTGTTTCGGTGCGGGTATTGGCTTGGCATGTGCTGTAATATCACATTTTGTATCAGACAAGTGGGTTTTACTACATGTATTCCCCCCACCCTTCATATTCGATGATGACCTACTACGACTTCTTCTTCTTCTTCTTCTCGTCATCGTTCTTCTTCTCTTCACTCGTCGTCTTCTTGTGCTGATAGTCTTCTTTGTAACAGTCATATATACCATTCATATTTTATTCTGGGAATCAACCAATTCGTACAGCATCGCGTATTTTTTTCGCGACGCTATACAAGAAAGAACATGATGAACCGACTATTTTTGTTGGCGATTGGTGGTATGATGACCCTATGTTCTAGTATGACAATGACAGACACATACGACGCTAGCACGGCACAGATGGCCGTATCCCTTTCCCAGTCCACGTATTGTTTGTCGGAGTCTGTGATTCCTGATGCATGGGATTGTGCGTCCTGTACGCCGCTCGTGACTTACGAAACATCGGTGGTGATGTACGGGGAACTGGCGGCGTTCGGATACATCGGTGACCGAGACTCACTGTTTGTAGCTTATCGCGGTACATCGAACATCCAGAACTGGATCGACAATGTGCAGGTGCGACAGATGTATCCCTACTCCGACTCGGAGGTTGGTGTGGAGCACGGGATGTACTCGCTGTACGCATCAATGCGCTCCGAGGTGCGCTCCGTTCTGGACGACATGGCGCTCAAGCACGGCACGTCGCGGCTACTGATAACGGGTCACTCTTTGGGAGGCGCGCTCGCCACATTGACCGCATTCGATCTACTGAACACCGAATCTCCGTATGTGGTCTCCGACCTGATCACCTTTGGCTCACCGCGTGTGGGCAACATGCGGTTCGCTGAGTACTTTGATATGTACGATTTGCGTATCGCACGCGTGACGCACAACTATGATATGGTTCCACACGTACCCGAGACGTTCATGGGGTACGCACACGTGCGCGGCGAAGTATGGTACAACGAGGACGCGACGGAGTACACTGTGTGTTCCGACTTGGGTGGTGAAGACCCAAACTGTTCAAACTCTTGTGCGCCGATGAGCTGCACGAGCGTGTCAGACCACCTGATGTACCTGAACGTATCCATGGGGAGCGACGGTGCGTGCTAAGATTTTTGGATTTTGTTGGGTGTAAATTGAAACCATATTGAGCCAGTACTTCTAATCATATATAACACTCTTAGTACATTACTATGACCCACCAACAAATGATTGTGAATGAGAACTGTATCACAGGCATGCGCGCGATGGCGGACGAGAGCGCAGACATCGTAATCTGCGACCCGCCCTACAACATCGGCAAGGACTTTGGGAACGATAGCGACAAACAGAAGATGGACGACTACTTACTGTGGTGCGACGAGTGGGTTACCGAATGCATTCGTATCCTGAAACCGCGTGGCACGCTCTACATCTACGGGTTCAGCGAGATCCTAGCGTTTATCCGCGTGCGCATCACTATCAACGTGCGGTGGATCGTGTGGCACTACACGAACAAGGTGACTCCGTCTCTGAACAACTGGCAACGGACGCACGAGAGTATCTTGTGCTGCTCAAAGGACAAGCGACCCGTGTTCAACCGCGACGATGTACGAGAACCATACACAGATACTTACCTGAAGAACGCAGCGGGGAAAGTACGCAAGGCAACGAAAGGGAGATTCAGTAACGGTGCGAAGGAAACGACCTATACTGCGCACGCGAACGGCGCGTTACCACGAGACGTTATTAAGGTGCCCGCGCTCGCAGGCGGCGCGGGACGTAAGGAGCGCGTGAATCACCCCACACAAAAACCGCTGGAGTTGTGTGAGAAGTTGATCAAGGCGAGCCGAAACGGTGCGGACGAGAAAACGATGGTGGTGGTTCCCTTTGCGGGGAGCGGCAGCGAATGCGTCGCCGCGAAACGGTTGGGGACGGATTTCGTGGGGTTTGAGATTAACGAGGAGTACGTCGCCTTGTGCAACGAACGGTTAGAGGAGGTAGATATGGATGCGTGCGCTATAGATGCACCAGATGCACCAGCACCAGCACCAGCACCAGAACCAGCACCAGAACCAGAACCAGAACCAGATTCAGACCAAAAAGAGGGGGGTGGGGAGAAACAGGGAGAGGGATGGGATGGAGGATTGTGTATGCATTTGCAGCTGTGAAGAGAATAGGGTCATATTTACATATTGTTTTTTTTATTTTGTTTTTGTTTTTATTGTTTTTGTTTCTGTACAAGCGCATAGATATCAGCATACGACATCTTTTTTGCGGAGTTATCAACCACTACGTCGGCGACGACGTATTGTTTGACGTCATCGAACTTGAACGCAAACCATAGTTGCGACGACATCGCGAACGAGATGGACATATTATCTGTTTCCCATCCCACCTGGACTCCTGCATTATTTCCTCTCTTTCCCATCTTGGGGCGGAACTCGGACGCGTTGGTTCGGAACACGGGGGAGCTCTTGGGGATCAAGCACCAGTGGTAGTGGATCTGGTTGTTGGGCAGCTCTTGGCGAGCGAGAATGGAATAGTGTTGGTAGGAACTGTCTCTGTTTGCGATGTTCGCGACAATCTCGTCGGGGGTCCCGACGTTCTTGTCGGAGCAGACAGTGGTGAGACGATAGGAGGAGACAGACATCTTACCGTTGTTCTCAAGCTTGGCGCTCTTCATGGAGATGCCTATGTCGTCGAACTTCATGTCCACGCCTGACTTGTGGTTTCCATTGGCCTCGTCAGTGACCTCGCAGCCAAATGAGGCCACTGTTTTGTTGATCTCCTCCCACCCCGCTTCCTTGACGGCGGTGGAGTTGATCATATGGTATCCTGTGATTTCACGAGCGAACTGCTCGGAGATGCTTGGGATAGCCAGCTTCGTGAAGAGTGATGGCTCAGTAACTACAGTACTGATGTCCATATCAGCAACTAAATCAGCGAGCACATCAATGTCTTCTTGTTCAGGCATGTCGTCGCTCCCCACTGAGCCACTCACAGGCTCGGAACTTGACGGGATAATAGGCGGTAACACAGGACCGGATTCGTTTGTATTCTCTATAATAATGGTATTCATGTTGTATATGTCATAAGGTAGATAGACTTAAACCCTTTCAATTCTTTTTAGTAACATTGGTGTGGGTTCTTGTATGAGTTTGTGATAAGTAATATCTAGCGATATAGTATAGTACCTAACCTCTTAGAATATGGGATTCTTTGGAGACGACCACAGTGCGGGAATAACAAACAGCAAATGTGTAGGACGTATGTACAGAATGACTCATCCATTTGCATGTCCTATGGAGCGTCGTCTGGTGGACAAAAGGGCATACAATGAGTATCATAATACGGGTCCTATTAGAAGGGGAGGGATGGGGACTAAATCAAGACGTAGACGCGCCAGTGCCACTACCACCAGCAAAAGGCGGCGCAAGAACAAGAAAAACAGGAAGAACACACACAAAAAAGGACGTAGGTCCCGTTTTTCAAACAAATAGATGTTAGATGAGATACATACTTTACACCATCGCAAACTGTTCAAAATCCAACACTTCCTCCACCTTCAATTCATCCACCTTCACTTCCTCTACCTCGTACTCCACTTCGGGTATATCGGTATAGAACTTGCGCACGCGCGCATTGGTTTTGATTTTACATGGATCAAATTGGGACAGGTACAATCCATCCAAGTCCCTCACGCGCGAGAGCGCAACATAAGTCTGACCGCATGCGAATATACCGCCACCGACATCAATCTCCGCCATGGTGAGTGTCGCACCCTGTATCTTGTGAATGGTCATTGCCCACGCAAGCATTAGTGGATACTGTCCCACCGCCAACGTGGGACACGCCTCGGACTGGTAGAACTTAAGAGGGATTGACAATGTGATACCGTTGGAGAAGCGCACCATGGGTTTAAGAAGGCCCTTGGTATCAGTCCCATTATCAGAACCCGCAAAATCAACGATGACGCCAAGGGATCCATTACAAATACCAGTTTCCACAGAGAGGTTTGATGTACACATCACATTGGCACCGACCTTAAGGAGAAGCGGTTCCATTCCACATGGAGAGTTCTTCATCAGTCGCTCCATTTCTGCCGCCATTTTCTGTGGAGTAAGTTGCTTCTTGCAGCGAGCGATTTCAGATTGTGGAATGGGTTTCCCCATCATGTTCAATAGAGTGGTACAAGTGGTCTTTTGAACGACTTCAAACTTATGGATGGTGCCTTTCAATGCCTTAAACATCTTGTCATTGACCGCATCCACCTTGTTTCGTGTGGGAAACAGCTTTGCTGGAACCACTCCCTGGTGCGCCACCGAATCAAATGGACGGTTCATGCATTTTTTCAGCTCGTTAATATCGGCTTCATCTACCATATCCATGCGCACGTGTCCCAATATGCGCCGAAATGTCGGGTCGCTCTGACGGAACATGGTGTTCAGAACGATGTGATTGTCAATAGGAAATGTGTTCAACCATCTANCAGACTCAAAGCAGAACTGTCCTTCTGAGGTGTCGTCGCGTTTTGCAACGGGTGGCAACTGGAAGAAGTCGCCCACGAACACCACCTGCAATCCACCGAACGGTTTGTTGGACCCACGCACACGACGCCCCACTGTATCCAATATGTCAAATATATGTGCGGACATCATACTTACTTCATCCACAATGAGGATATCTGTGGAACGCCATGCAGTACGCGCGATATGGTTGGAGAACACACCCTCTACGATATCATTCACTTCACCTTGTCCCAACCTGATACCGCTCCAAGAATGGATAGTACGCGCGTTACATTCCAGAAGGATCGCAGCACAACCAGTGAGCGCACACACCTGCACCTTCTTACCCTGGCTGGTGGCGGAGCGCACTAAATGGCGGATGAGCAACGTCTTTCCCGTACCACCTTCGCCAGTAATAAACAGGTTGTCGTCGTCATCAAATTGTTGGAGCGCGCACTGCTGTTCCACAGAGAGGACCTGTGCGTTCATTGCTGCGCGCATGGACTGTGCATCCGCCTTTTCCTTCTGCTTCTTCTCCTCTTTCTCTTTTTCCTTCTTCTCCTTGTTATTCTTTTGCTTGGTGAGTTGGGTAAGGCGCTTCTCTACCGCATCATCGATCTGTTCCGAAGTGAGTCTGGTACTTCGCTCCACCTCAGCACGGTCGGTGCTACGTTCGACCATGTCAGCGGCGATCTCACGCATGCGCGCCTCGATGGCGCCACATGTGCGTCCATGTGCGCTCGCGATATCGGACACGGAAATGTGTTCGGGATCGCGCAGCTCGGTGAGAAGCTGTACAATTTCATCTTCAGTCCATCGTTTTCCCTTGGCCTCGGGTGGTACGGGTGGTACTGGTAACGGGGTTTTGATGAGCCATTGCATCATATCTCGTTCAGAGTCTTCAGGTGTACTAGTTTTGGAGTTGGACATATATATGTATGTGTGATCTATATATATGTTTTACTTGGGTATCTTGTAGTGTTGTTGGTGGTCATTGATTACACGAACCATTCAATTTTACGCAAAAAAATACAAGTTATTATACATCGTCGTCCTCATCATCGTCCCAGTTGTCTCCCAACTGTTCGTGTCCTGACTGGATAGACTGCCGACGCTTCGCAGACATTGAGGACGGTTGTGCCGTCATTTTCGCGTCGTGTTTCGCGAACATGCCTTCGATCTTTGATTCAAGCTCCAGTTCATGTATCGCCCATCCAGCAAGTGCNTTGCGGTTGTCNTAGGTGAGTCTTTTGTTTTCAATGTTGTAGAGATTTCGCGACCGAGTGTCCATAATTACTTCGAACTCGGTGGTCAATAACTTCTTTGTCTCGATGAGATCAACGTAGTCGGCGTCCATACCATTCTTTACCTTGCTCCAGTCGGTCAGCTTTTGTTCGGCGTTTGCGAAGAGCCATAGGTTCTTGTCGTTCCAAGGTCCCAATACATCGGATCGATGTTCTATCTTGTTATGTAGGACAGAGTACTTCTCACGTAGTATCTGAATAGATTCACGCATCTCATCGTACTTGTAATACTTGGAGATAGAGAGAACCAAAGTCACATAGGTGGATATGGATATGGACATGACCGATATAATATCGTCCATAATTCCAAACTGTGCCTTAGTAGCGTTAAAGAATCCTGATATGGTAGAGAGAAAAATAACCGATGTCTGGATACTGTTTATNTTGTTGGTGAGATCCGCAAACTTCAAGTCAAGAAGACGNTTGGATTCCGCACACTCCTTCAAAATGATCATGTTCCCTTTTTTGAGGTTTATCAATTCGCTATGGAATATAACGTACTGCATTTGAGAGAACCAGTCAGTTTCTTTATTAACTGGATCTGGGATATCTTTTTGTGTGACGAGCGTGATAGGGGGTGGCACAGTAGGGGGTATAATATCCATCGATATCCCCTCTTCTTCTTTGTCATCTTCATCATGAGATTGAGATGTTCCTGACCAGGAGTTCGTACGAATATCTACAAGAGCATCATTAGTAGGTATAACAGCAACATCAACATCATCAGCAACAGCAACAGCAACATCAACAGTATCAGTACTGGGTTCGTTAGTACTAGTAGTGGTAGCTGTGGCGTTAGACTCATCCACGACCGCATTTACCACAGTCTCTATAACAGCGTCAACAATATCTAGGTTCTCTGTATTATCTGGTAGTACAACAGGCTCCGACATGTTTGCTAAAGTATACTATACCTATACATGATTTTAGATAGTATTTACCGCTCATGTATATCATATTTACACCTTTGGACATTTAAGTTCGCACGCCAAAGGCGTGCTATTTATATCATTCAAAGGAAACGTTGCCGATAAATGAATTACACCCTTGAAATCGGTACTATTGCAGACAAGCATGGCGACAATCAATAGGCGTGCGAAACATTAGAAGAGTGTATTGAACGCGAGTGGATGGAAGAGTTGTGTGTAGATATTACTTGTNACATATAGATTCTCTTTTGTTGCCTAAAATTAGTTTCTGGTCGTCTAAAGGTCGATCACATACATTCTTTNCTACGGATTCTTTACTAAATGTCTTCAACGATGTTTTATCAAAACCAAACCGCTTCTTCATTGCTATAACAAATGACATATCATTATGGTATAATACTAATCTGTCCTCTAACAACTTCTCATATTTCTGCCCTCTGATGCGATCAAACCCTACTAAGCCAGAAAGTATCCCCCTTCCCCCTTCCCTTCCTCTCCGTCTCTTTTTTTTAGTAGAATCCGCTTTTTTTATCTTCCGTCTTCGTCTGGACACATTCCTTGTCATTATACATTTGAAGAAGATTTAATTTTTCATGGTAAGAATACATGAACATCCCTTCCAAAAATATAGTAGATTATCTTGAAATATCAATGACATCGTCTTTGTTCTCGCCCACGGGATGCTCGTCTATCCGAGACAATATAAAGTATAAGATGTTTATACATGTTTTCAGTTCGAGGTAGCCTACACTGAGAGGGGCGTCAGGATCCATCGGTACGACCATGCTCTCAGGAAGATCCTCGTCCTCTTTGAGATTCATGCGCGTTAATATATTGAAGTAGAGAGGAAGTATCACCTTGATACATCTTACAACGACCTCGCGATGAATGCACAACTCGTGTGTCTCTTCTGAAAAGGAAGACGCGATCGCATTAGCGACGGCGGAAATACTACTATCCACAGAGAGGTTTGACAACATAGATTCTGCCGTCACCAATATAGCGGACGCGGCTGAATCAGCAATGATAACCGTGTCTGGAAACGTGTTTTCAGCTGAGATAGCATTGATCACTGCATCATATGAATCTATTGCCAATACTGCTGCACGGACCTGAGTAGGTGTGAGAGGAGCTATAAGGATTATATCTGCAGGGTCAGTGGGTCCAGAACCCGCAACTGTCTTGGCCCTGTTTTTGCGTGCTACCTCTGCTTCAAGCATTGCTTTTATTTTAAGCAATGCTCTTAATTCAAACATTTCTTTAGCTTCGGTGTTGTCTGGTCTGACATCAAACATTGTATTAGTTCGCGAANCTTGTGNTTGTCGCAATGCTCTTAATTCAAACATTTCGTTAGCTTCAGTGTTGTCTGGTCTGACATCATCAAACATTGTATTAGTTCGCGAAACTTGTGCTTGTTGCAATTGTTGCAAATGTTCTATTTCTCGTTCTTGTTGTTCTTGTCGTGCTTGCCGTGATTGTTTGGCCTTTTCTAATTTTTCTTCTATTTCTGCTTTTTCTTTGGCCGTTGGTCCGAGCGACTGATATGTAAATGTACATACCTTCTTGTGAATACAGAGGCTTTGTCGGTGTTTGTATATCTTCCCACACCCGCAACGATGGACGGTTCGGATAAGACTATCGGGGGGCAATGGCTGAATAACATAATCAGGAGAAGCCATCAACTCTGCATGTTTATCATATGCATCATTGACTTCAGAAATATATTTATGTTTTGCCGTCAATAAATGCTTCTCGTACACGGCTTTCTTGGTAGTTGAAAACTTGCACATTACACATTCAAGCATCTTAGGCACCTTACTAACCCGTCCCGTACGGGTCAGCTTTACGGTGCTTTCGGTGCTTTCATTTCCATCTCCCTCATTATCCGATACAGGTTCGTTCGCCGATGCATTTTGTTCCAGGTTGTCAGCATTTGAGGACATTTTACATTGGCTAAAGAGAATAAAATGTTCCATTTAAACGCCCGTGATGGATTTCCTAAATGATCCGTTCTCTCTACATATGATATTATTGACCCGATATCACTTACATATATTGTATCATGTACACTTAGTAGTGCTGTCATTACCACTTTGGTAATAGTATCTTTGTATGAGGATGAGTAGCAGTTCCTGTCAACGATATGTATGCAAACGACATACCTTATTTCAATACGAGGTTTCAATGAAAAATAGTAGATATTATTGTACTCAATGTTTTACGAAAAATGTGAGCGAGTACACGAATGCACTAAAAACTGTTGATCCGTTCGGATATTCAGTATTGGTCCCACCAATATGCGACACATGTGCGACACGCTCACGTAGATGCAAGTGGTGTTGCACATAATCCATGAAATAAAAATGGGAATCCCATTTTTATTTTATTATTATATCATTTTTATTGGCGTACATCTACAATATTACAAAACTAAATCGTTTACATCATTCGTATCAGTAGCACTGGCACTGGCAGTAGCAGACGAAGACGATACGAATAGACGATTCATGTTGCGCACCTCAACGTTGTTCTCTGACGGCATGAGCAGAAGCATAGCTTGCGCATCGTCGCGCAGACGCACGGAATACGTCTGTTGAATATTATTACGCCCGACGCGTCCGATGGACTGAATCGCCTTCTGTTGTGTGAGCTTCACATCTTTGCCCAGGTATCCATGACAGAACTGGTAGTTGGTACCATAGATGTAGTCGCTGGACGCAATGATAAGATACAGACGCTGCTCGTCGGCCATGCGCTTCATGATCTCGGTGTAAGACTGACTGTTGTGGTTGGCAAACACACCGATACCCATCAGCAACAAGATCTTCCAAGTGTCATTCACTCCTTCAATGGCCATTATCTGGCAGATTACTTCACTACTGATATCGCTAGTGAATCCGAAATCGGTATCGGGTGTCTGTGCCCAGCGCTCCAAGTGAGGCACCTTGTTGGGCACGAAGATTTCGTTCAGNTCAATGTTCTTGATCATGTTGTAGAGAACGGTGCGATCCTGATTGAGCTTGCCGAGCGTGGTGCGACTGTCGTCAGTATCACGCGAAGACGCGGACTTCGTTTCCTTCTTTGAACTCTTGGATCCCTTTGATCCCTTTGACCCCTTTTGTCCCGCCTTGTCGGCACTCGCACCCATAGCAGTATCAAGCTTCTCAGAAAGCGTCTCCAGTTTTTGCTCAACCTCGGAGATGCGCTCGCTCAGAGTATTGTTGAACTCAATGCGTTCGATGATAACCGACAAGGTGGACGCGGGGATATACGACTGCTTCAGATAGAACTTAGCGATCTTCTCTATGTCGTCGGTCAGGAACAGAGTGGGTCCGTCAGTAAGCGTGTATGCGTCCTTGGTGGTGATATAGACACCTGGGTTTGCTTTCTGACTCTGTTCTTGTTCTTGGTGATCTTGTTTCGCACCGTTCATGGGAGCAGACGATGTGGGAGTAATACTCTCCATGCGCTGCAGTGGGGCACCACCAGCACTCTTTTTCGTAAACACTGACGACCCAGGTCCAATACTATGTGACTTGGTTATCCGCGCTCCAGTGATACCATCCACACTCACATTGGCCATTAACTTGGGTTTACGCGTATTGCGCACACCCAAACACATCGCACCCCAGCAACCATCTTTGATAAGGAGAACCGTATTGATATAGTGCAGCTTCACATTCGTCATTGTAACGTCGGACAATTCGGCGAACCGACGTCTAACCGTATAACGTTCGGCGATATATGCATTTTTCTCCGCGAACGCGATGAACCGCACACACTCTTCCAAATCAAGGTATCGTAATAATGTAGGATTCTCTTTGCAATGCGTCGCTGATTTGCATACCATCTCGTAATCATTGTCTGCCATATAGTGGGGCATCACGCTGTATCCCGCCTTGTCAATGAGCGGAATCGTTTTCTTGCAGTCGTGGCTGCTGATGGTGGTCGTATTTACTCTATTTAACGCATCAATCATATTAGCACCGAACCGCGTCTCAAAATCATTAACTGTGTCTGCGATCTCTATTACGTTCGGTAAAGTGGCGGACGACATAACCACATTGGGAATGATATTGTCACACCATAACTTGCGAATGTGCTCGTGTAATGGATGGTCCTCCATGTCCAACCCGATAGTGGGCTCGTCCCAAAATGTAAGGAGGTTGTCAATGGGATTGAATGCACGCATGTAGTACATCGCACACAGGTAAGACTTTACGTCACAGATCATAATCTGCACCTTCTCACCCGCGCTGTTATCCACCTTCCAGATCTTTCCTGACCGTGGGTGAATGGAATACACACTCGCTGCGGCGTAGTGCAGTCTGATATCGTCGGCACTGTCACAACCGAAGGCGAACGCCACCTTACGACCCACACTGATCGCACTCTTAGCGAGCGCGAGGCCCACGTGGCGCGCAGCGCACACGAAGAGCACGGCGTATCCCTGGGACAAAGCGAGCGGGGTCAAGGTCTTTCCCGTTCCTGTGGGCGCAGAGTAGAGCACGAGGTTGGCTTTTGATGGATTATCAATCGCATTCACGGCGGCGTGTGCTACCTTCAGCTCATCCTGTGCAGCAAAGAATACAGCGTCGTCGTCGCCTTCCTCGGCCGATGCAAACTCCGCCTTGGCGCTCTTGAGCGCAATGTAGACGAGCTTGTGCGCATTTACGCGGTCGGCACCGCCTGGGTTCTGTAAGAGATGGAATATATCGCGCTGATGACTATACAGAGCTGTATCCTCGTTGTGCATGAGCATCTGGTTCTTCTCTATCACGTTGTGTGCGTCTAAAACGAGCGCATCAACTGGTACCGCATCCTCGTGCTGTGCGAGGATTGCTTCAACACATGTCAACACATGACGATTTAAACGAGACACAAGGTTTCGGCTAAGGGAGTAGAGAGTGAAGTAGTCTATGTGAAAGGGACGGTTCGCGGCGTGCAGCTTGTGAATACTCTTCACAAGATCAAGGAGCTTGGTCTCGTACACGTTGAGTATGGCGATGTTCTCAGGTTTATTGAGATTGATTTTCATGAGGTCGCTTTTTCGCATCTTCGCAACGCGCACAGTGGGGACCATGGACGGGTCAATAGCACGCACCGTCTTGTCAAAATACTCCTTGAATAGATGATCGTCTAGACTCTCTATGTCTGTTGGCATCTGGAGATAGGACGCGAGAGAGATGTTACGATTCGTCTTGATGTTCAGGTCGGAGTAGCCAGCCATGATCATCTTGACCACGCGCATCTCCTCTTCGCGAATCGGAATCTCAATGGAGTCCCACTCGGTTTTGTTCAATCTGATCTGGTTAAGGTCCATGATGTTTTAGTGTTAGGCTTTGTCTTAGACGGTGCTTAGTTCGTATATACATACCATGATATATGCTTATATCATTCAATTTATGGTAGCGCTCGAAGAATTGATTGAGGAATATGGACCATCTTATAATGTATTAAACACTTCCCCATACTATATAGTATAGATCCGTTACTCTATTCCATACGATGGCAACGACAATGACGAACGCCATACAATCCCTTACCCAGCTACTGACCCCAGACCAACACGCACTGCTACTGAATACATATCAGCAGAAAAGGGCACCCATCATATCCATTGAAGGGAATATCGGATCGGGCAAGTCCACACTGATGGCCGAACTGAAGCTGATGTACGCAGATACTCCCGATGTTATCTTCCTACAAGAACCCGTAGATGAATGGAACACTATATGTGACGAGGAGGGACGCACCATGTTAGAGAAGTTCTATGCCAACCAGACGAAGTACTCATTCTCCTTCCAGATGATGGCTTACATCTCCCGTCTGTCAGTCATTCGCACAGCAATCCGTAATAACCCTGGTTGTATTTTCATCTCAGAACGGTGTCTACACACAGACAAACACGTATTTGCCAAGATGCTCTACGACGACAACAAGATTGAGAGTGTGGATTACCAAATATACAACAAGTGGTTCAACACATTCATTGACGATTTCGTCGTGACAAACATCGTCTATATAAAAACCGATGCCCCCATATGCAGCGCACGCATCGGAATGCGGGCGCGCGAAGGCGAAGGCTCAATACCAATAGAGTATCTAGAGGCCTGTGGCGAGTATCACAACACCATGATGAAACATATGGAATGTGATATTCTCGTGCTGAATGGAAACATGAATATCAATACGTCGCCCAATGAAATTCATGGGTGGACATACTTAATAGATACCCTCGTTACAACCGTGCGCAAATCTCTATCGGTCGCTGGGTCCCGCGCATCTACACCCGAACACATACAAGGTAGTAGTCCGAAAACGAAAAAAGATTGATAAACTGACAACCCAAAAAAAAAGATACACACTGACACAGTAATTATGTCGGTGTGTACAAAATAATGTTACACGAAAACAACAAGTATGGATAACTAACGCCTTGTTTTTTTTGATCGTCTAGCCTTGTTGTTACCACGACGCTTAGTACCACGACGCTTAATACCACGACGCTTAATACCACGACGCACACGCTTGGTACCAGTTAATAATTTGGATAATCCTAATGAACCACCATATGAGTCTAAGGAACCTGACGAACCTGACTGATCAGTCGCACCTGATGAATTAGACGAACTCTGTGACGACCCAAATAACCCACTTCCAAACGGATTTCCAGACCTATCCACTAGGTGGGAGTTGCTAGGGTTTTCTTCCCAGGTTTTGAATAATTCCACATCCTCATGGTTCCCGGGATCAAGTTGGACAAGGTAAAATAGTGGCATATCATTCCTAATTGGGTCATATACCAACTGCTTATGAATGTTGTAAATGTTCACTTCTATGGGCTTCATTTTATATGCAGAACGAATTCTATTCTCACGCATATTGTATGCAGCGTAAGCGGCATTCACTTCCTGTTCGTTTGTATAAAGGGGTGCACCCGTTATACCATACACATCATTCCCATCCGGATCTCTTTTTATAATAAGTGTGGGTGGAGTGCGTGGTCTGGATGTAGTAGGACTCTGTGATACTGGTGTACTAGGGGCAGTGGGCAGTTCCTCACCCATGGTACCTTGTCTTCTAAGAGGATAACTATTATTATTCATAGCCATATCCGAACGCGACTAATGTCTATCTATACATAGTACACATATAATGTCTACCATGTGATCATGGAACCATTACCATAAGTCGATNCTCCCATCGCAAGCGTCTTGGGGGGACGATACTTGTACATGTCCTTGCACTTACTCGTGGTAGGGAACGAATCGGCTCCGTAAATCTCCTGCAAAAGCAACCACTCAAACATGCCTCCCAAATACACATACACATTACTAAACCCGATCTTTGTCAATTGTTCATATTTCTTGACCAGACTGGGGTCATTGGCGTTGCGACCGTACACGATGATGTAGTGAGCCTTGTTCGTGGAAACGAGCTGATTCATTATGCTCTCCTCCGCATGCGCGCTCACCGTATCCGCGATGAGACAATCTTGGTCAGTGGGTGAAAGCGTGTTAAGTAGCATGTATGCGTGCTTGTTCTTCAACACGGTGTCCATGATGTCTTCAAATCCTACTTTTGGTACGGAGTGGAGAGCACCCATACTTACTTATATAGGATTGTTATGTATTGGTATTGCTGTATATACCATGTAATATTTATACCAATACACGGTTCAAATTAGTTAGTATGTGGATAAAGATAGTTACGAAAAACTCACCACAATCTCCACATCCTCGGTCTTGATGCTCTTTGTCGCGGAAACGGACAGCTCTTCACGCTTCTTCCGCGTCTTGGTACCGTCGGCCACATGCGGCTCCTTCTTGTCGCGCTTCTTAGACGTACTGTTTCGGTTGTTCATATCGGTCTCTATCTCTTCATAATTCGCTTCAATATGTGCAACTACGTTGTTGTCGATTATCCACTTGAAAAAGTTGAGCTGACCGATTGTGGTCTGAATGGACGAAGTGGCGGTATAGGGAATGTTAATGCGATCCCACCGACAGAAGGGATCGAATCGCTTCTTGGAATACGCCTTCAACTTAAGCTTGTAATCNGTATAGACTTTGAATCGTCTATCTTGTTGTNGTACAAGAGAAGNCGCGTCGGCNGGAATNTTGTATACAGTATAGAACTTCTTTGCATAATTCGTCACAAACCAATCTACAATTCGGAGCGATACACGAGTCTCTCCAGCAACCACCTTTAACATCGTACGTAGGTTGTCCTTCTTGTTGTAAAAGGCTATCAAGTTGTTCATAAGCAAGTCGTTTTGGGTAGAATATACGCTCATGTCTAGTAGGTAATATAATATATATCTGAAACTTCTTTATACCATTGAAGATTTAGAGATTTGTAAAAAAATATTCACCTATTGTATAAGTATATAGGTGACCCATATGAACCTAAAAAATCCTGCCCAAATATGTACCCCAGCGCAACTGTATTTAGGGTTGTCGCTCATATCCACCATCGGATTCTCAGCGAAATCTGTACACGTCCTTGCCACGCTATGGCACCTATTCATGAGCCTGGTATGGACGTACTTCCTTAGTTTCCTATGCGACAAAGGTCATCCTGGGGTCGCATGGTTTCTTATCCTGTTCCCATTCATCATCCTTATGGGCATCGTATTCGCATTCCTATACGTGGTTAAGAATGCAAAGAAATCTACTACAGGTACTACTGCAGCAGCAAAAACACAGACACAGACACAGACGAAACCTAATGCCCCCGAACCGTTTCAAATGTAATCGGGCGAGTATCTATATGACATCTGGTATGTCATATACAATCATAGTTCTTCGTACAAAATCATAGTATATAGTATAGTATAGTATAGTACACTATGATACATGACATTAATTCTATTTCTATAACACCCAACGATTTGTTCCAATCGGTTCATCTGGAAATACAGGAAATTGGATCGGATATTGATGAGAGCCGTGCCCAGGACACCATCAGTGACGGGTATAAAGGACCCATAGAAGAAGGAGACAATGAAGAAGAGCTCCGATCCATGGCGAACGCCATAGCACAGTCTCTTGTCAGAAATATGCCCACATGGAAGAAACAATATATTCAATCAACACATACCCCCCAACGACAACCGACGATGTGCATGGGATTTTCCGAGTCACATGTACAAAGAACAGTCCGTGGACCCACATGGAGTCGCATCGCACTCGCACAAAAACAATCCGCTAATAACCTCATCTCCTCACGGTTCCATAACGTCTGGGCCAAGAAACAATAAATATATATATATATATATCTACTATCTAGTTGTAGGTTGTTCCACTAACGCATGCTCTGAGATACATATATCTCTGCACATGGGATAACACACCCCACAATCTCCGAATAGCAGTGGAGATCGAATACCTTGCACAATCGTTTGAAACCCTGTGGACCAGGATCGTGTAATATTGTTCGCGCGCAGCACGCGTCGGTGACGCGTTCATGTTGACAGCGAATCGCACTAGCTCGTGCACAAGCGGATACGATGCGGTTGCTGGCGACTCGAAACATGTATTTAGCGTCTCCATTGTTTCACAGTAATTGGCGATGTCGTTTTGTAACTCTCGTGACATGACAGTTCGACTGTAATTATTATATCCATGAACAGGTATGTCCCCTACTGAACATATATTACCAGTTGATTCTTGTGGAGATGGAAACATAATGGGGGTACTATGTACATATACAGAGAGAAATATTGTTATACCAAAACACATTAAGCATCCGTCGTGTTCGGATCGTATGTGTTGCCTGGTTTAGACTCATGTGCTGGAATGAGAAACTTATCTCTGATCTCAAGACCCTTTACATAATCCGTTGTCATGAACGGATTCATACCCACCTGTGGAACCATCTGTCTCTCAGGACATGAGCCGCAGTTGGTCGGAGATCACTGGAAAGCCCTACTATCCTACAGCACGCAAAGAGTGATATGTAGGTAGAACATCTAATCTAGTAGATAATGGCACACACACGAACGCATCATAGGATCATAGGAAGGCAAAAAATCCAATAAGTCCAAAAATCCAATAAAAGGTTTAGAACGTCTCACAAGAAGAAATACAATTATTATGTAATTAAATCTAATCATATAATAATGTACACTCGCAGAAAGAGTAAAAGACCAAGGAAACATGGAAGAAAAACGCGTTCTAGAAGGCAAAAGGGAGGGGATAATGAAGAATATTATACTGAAGAGCTAGTGGAAGCTATAGAGGTAGGTGACATAGATAACGTTATAAGTACCTTGGAACAGGGTGCTGATGTGAACACAAGGACTCAAGATACTCCAATTCTCCTTAGAGCAGTTCTTCATGGAGATGTAGAAATAGTAAAAATACTATTAAAACACCCAGATATTGATGTGAATGCACAACAAGGTGACAATAGAGGTGCAACTGCACTTATAAAAGCATTAAGAAGTTTAAAATATAGTCAACGATATGAGAAAACTATAGAAATAATTAAATTATTACTGAAAGACAAACGAACTGATGTAAGTATAGATACAGTATNCTCAACGGCTTTTAATGCTGCGATGCACAATAAAGCACCTCAAGAAATTATTGATTTAATTAATGAAAGAATAGAGAGAAAAAAGAATATAGCGATGGCTAGATTAGTAACTGAAAAGGCAAAACTAGACACTGGAAAGGAAAACCCAGAAGATGAAAGAGATTNAGTTCCAGTAGCAAAAAGAGATGTTGCAACATTAATATCAAAGTTTTTTGGAGGGAAAAGAAAATCCAAGAAGTCAAAGAGAAAAATCCGAAAAACACGCAAAAAATAGATTACTATATCATTTTTTATAGGACAATATAGTAATGGCGACACGAACACACAGGAAATCAAGAAAGACCACTAAAAGATTTAGACGAACGCGTTCAAAAAGACAGAAAGGGAGGTAATAATGTGGATGCGAATGGCTCTACGGCTCTCATTAGGGCAAGAGGTCCATTGTATCATTTTAGGGTTAGACAGAGGCATCGTTACTCAAATGACTGGACTGGGCTAACTGATGATATACACTCCCANTTTACACATCAGATACAAACGTATTCGTTTGCTGAGGTAGGTGGTACACATAAGATAGATAACACATTCAAATGAGGTTGATATTCCATTCGTAGAGAGAAAAAGAAGAAGAGATATATTATACTACGTGCGTACGTACATACATATATTGCCATGAGTATCACAACTCATAGACACCGAAAGAGTAAGAGTCATTCGGGTTCTGGTAAGAACAGATCCAAACACACTAAGACACGTAAGAAGTCAAAGAAAATCAAGCACAAGCGTATTCGCGTACACGACCGCAAACTACTTCGTCAGATTTCAAACAGTGCTTCCGAATCCATACATAACTCAAATATATAGAGAGATCACGCATCCTGCGAGTACTCAATGCTACTAGTGGACGTCTGTGCGAACGGGTCGTCTTCTGACCCTGACCCTGACCCAGAATCCGAATCCGAATCATATTCCGTCTTATGAAGCACCATCTGTTTCGTAAGTCGGAAGGCGGTCTTCCCACGCGACCGCTTCTCTAAATTACATGCCAAACATGCAACAACTACATTGTCGTTGGAATGGCGTACGGAATTGTTTATGCGATCAAGCGTCCATTGCGCCGCATCGCGTACGACATCGTACAATACGAACACCTCCTTGCTACAGTAGTAGCACGTCTGTCCACACTCCACGAGTTTCTTTATCGCTTCGTCTCGCGTGATATGTGCAACAGATTCATCTAGTCTACCCTTTATCCTGTCCTGGGACAGATACCCATTGAGCTTCTGGTTAATGTTGCGCACGAATACGACACGTGCGCCTGCGTACTGTAGTGGGAAATCAATGGATTCAGTGTCGTCGCGAATATACTTCATCAGATCAACCTGAATACGATGTGTGTAAAACTGGGGATCCAGTTCAACTACCGTAGACAGAGATTCGGGACTTCTCTCTACCTCATGTATAATCTTCTTCATGTGGTACCTGTTGTGCTTACCCGATATAACGATCGTCTTGGTGTCCATGTAGTGTATGTAGGTGTATACATACTGTGCCCGACAAGAATATCGAAGTGTTCGCAGTGATATGCATATAGTTGTACAAGTCTAAATGACTTAGACTTAAAGCGGTATGGTAATACATATGGACACATCAGATAAGACACTAGATGAACATCATGTCATGAACGAACAAGGTGACAAATGCACCGACGACACGTCATCACATCAACAAGATAAGGAAGGTTCAGTAGAACCAGAACCACGAGAAGAAGAGTGCATCGAGCTAAAGCACTTGAAGTACAAATCCATGATGCAGGGCGGGGCGCGAAAAGATATTGGTGGGTCAGCAAAGGGGGATTCCATGAACACGCTGGACAAGTTTCTAGAGGAGACGACTGCGACAAACAAGACTGACCGATGGAACAAGCTGGATAAGACAACCAAACTACAGAAAATGACAGAGTTCGCCGACATGTATGCTCTGGAGAACGAGTACACAGAGGAGGAAAAGACGTCGCTCCTCCTATATTTACACGACTGTCTGGACAAGAAAAAACTAGCCAGAGTGAAGGACGTGGAATATGATAACGAAACGGACAGCCTTATCGCGATTCCAGGACTACAATACAACAAGGCCGCGAGGAAGCACACGATAAAGAACTTGGACGCCAAGCGCGCGTCGGTACTCAAGTCGCTTCCCCAACGCAAGACGGTGAAGATCAAACGGGACACGACTGCTGCTGCGACTGATAACAAGTAATAGCATGGAAAGATTTTACAAAAATAGAAACTGTTGTTGGTATTTTTGTATGGGACGAGAGTGATTACTGCATTTTCACATTCTTGCGGTCCAGAACGATACTACGACATACGATCCCGACGTTGCGGTCTTCCAGTTTGACGTCATCTACCTTCGTCACCTCCACTATCAGTTTGTGGTACTGATTGCGCCGCGAATCGGTACCTCG
>JGI26250J51715_1000025_pt1 | contig 83515 bp, 81 predicted proteins | sample SaaInlV_150m_DNA_4_FD_51715 | JGI IMG/M metagenome (IMG submission 51715) | reverse complement strand
CGTCTGAATCACGTGCATTACCTACAGTATCATAACCATCACGTAATAAAGCTGTAGTACCCATACCTTCACCAGAGTAACCGTAAGCTACAATGTTTGCATTACCGAATGATACAGAAGCACCACCCTCAAATGCGTTAGCACGGTCAGTACCATTACCAGTACCTATATTTGTTACCTCTTGAGAGAAGAAACCAGCCCAAACTTTACCACCCAAATCACCTGTCCATGAGTAAGATGCTTGACCTTGGTAACCAAATTCATCTGAAGTACCTGTAGATGCACCTGATAAAGCACCAGAAGTTGTTGCATTCCATGGTTGCATTACACCAACAGTCGCTGAAAAGCCGTTCATGTTAGGTGTTGTGTATGCAATTTGACCATTCCAGTCAGCATACAGATAACCTGTACCGATACGACCTAATGTTGTTGTTGTACCACCAGCTGAACCAACAANACCTTGTGAACCTACACCAAGTAATGTCATATCATTAAGAATCGCTGTTGAGCCAAAGATACCTAGATCTTTACCTACTTTAACAGAACCCCATGATTTATCACCAAATGTTAAGAATGCTTGACGTGCTTCCTCTGTACCACCACCACCAAGACCACCAGTTACTGAAGCACCCGGTTGGAATGAGATAGTAACAGATGTATCAAGATTATTCTGACGTGTTGTAGCTGTAAAGCCTAACCAATTAGGTAATAGACCAGTGTTAATTGAAGCAGCATCTGGATCATTACCGCCATTAGCATTTGTCAGTGCACCCTGAGCGCTATTATTGTCCTCATTGTCAGCCATAATTGCGAATGCATTCACGTTACCGTTCATATCAACAGTCCACTCACCAGCGTCCCATGTGATACCTGCATTAGCTACTGAAGCTGATGCTAATACTGCACCTGCTACCGCTAATTTAATTTTGTTATTCATGTGTTTCTCCTTAAGTTTAAAAAATTTTTAAAGCTTTAAAACTTTCGTATAACTATAAATACATTACGTATTTTTCAAAAGTTAGGTTCATTATCTAATAACTAAATACCACCTCGCAAGCTTTTTGTCTTTTTTTTGTCACATTTCTATACTTTTGTTGCATTAAAACAACATAATTGGCTAAATCCCGCTTTAAATGGTGTATTGCCTAAGTTTAGAATATGAATTTACTGATCCAGGCTTTCAAACGTTTGGATCGCAAAACGATCTGTCATGCCCGCGATATAGTCAGAAACCAGGACAGCTAAATCATTTTGGCTATGGGCCTCATGAATATTAATCAAGTCAGGGTTCTTCATGAATGTTTCAAATAATGCATTGATGACATCATGCGCATTATCTGTCATGGCCTGGACCCTCGGNTGCAAATAAAGCGCCNCCCTTAAAAATTGCTTTAATGATTGTTGTTTTTTTGACATGCCCNCTGACAAGGCAATCATGGGGCTGGCGTTTCGGACATCATCAATGCAGGTTGGGTTTTGTTTGTCTATATGGCCATGTGATTCATGACATAAGTCCATAATAAAAAAATTCATCATCCTCCGAATGGTGGCCCTAATGTGTTGCCTATCTTTAATTGAAGGTGATTCAGATTTTACTTCCGCACTTATTTCATTAAAAAATGACACCTCGCATAATTGATCAAAAGAAAGTAGGCCTGAGCGAATACCGTCATCAATATCATGATGGTTATAGGCAATCTCGTCAGCAAAGTTGACCAATTGTGCCTCAAGTGAAGGTTGTTTATTTTTAATAAATCGTTCGCCAATCACCCCCAATTTTAAAGCATTCTTATTTGAGCAATGCTTTAAAATTCCCTCCCTTGTCTCAAACGTTAGGTTAAGCCCCTTAAAATCGACGTAATCATTTTCTAAAACATCAACAATCCTTAACGATTGAAGGTTATGCTCAAACCCACCATATTCTTTCATGCATTGATTTAGGGCGCTTTGCCCTGCGTGACCAAAAGGCGTGTGGCCTAAGTCGTGAGCCAGTGCGATTGCCTCTGCCAAATCCTCATGAAGCCCCAACGTCCGTGCCACACCCCTAGAAACCTGAGAAACCTCTAAAGAATGCGTGAGTCGCGTCCTAAACATGTCGCCCTCATGATTCACAAAGACTTGAGTCTTATATTCCAGCCTTCTAAAAGCGGCTGAGTGAATAATGCGATCGCGATCTCTTTGGAAGTCATTTCGAAGCTCTGAAGGCGCCTCTTTAAATTGCCTGCCTAAACTTTTTTTGGGGTCAGCGGCGAAAGGTTTTAAATTCATGAAAAAATTTAGTGAGGAGATTGTTCTAATATTTGACGAAGCTTTTTAAAATCATAGTCCTTGGTCAAGATGGCCTCGCCCATAGCTTTTTGAAGCACTAAATTAATCTGCCCGTCCTTTGTTTTCTTATCAAGCATCATCAGCGCTAGGTATTTTTCAACTGAAATCTTTGGCGGCTCTGTGGGTAAGCCTGCGTTCTTTATGAGCCTCACAATACGTTTAACATCTTCATCAGAAAGCCAACCCATACACTGAGATAACCTTGCTGCCATCACCATTCCCACCCCAACAGCTTCGCCATGCAACCAATTGCCATAACCTTCTGCCACCTCAATCGCATGCCCAAAAGTGTGCCCTAAATTTAATATTGCCCGAATACCCGATTCAAACTCATCCGCCTCAACAACGTCTGCCTTATTTTGACAAGAGCGCAGTATCGCCTCAGTTAAATACTCCGGGTTCATTTCCGTCAATGATTGGATATTGTCTTCTAGCCATTCAAAAAACTTACTATCACGGATCAGGCCATACTTAATGACCTCGGCTAAACCTGCAGATAATTCTCGACTCGGTAAAGTCTTCAGCACATTTACATCCGTAATGACGCATTTAGGCTGATAAAAGGCCCCTATCATATTTTTACCTTGCGGATGATTAATCCCCGTTTTACCACCGACGGATGAGTCAACCTGTGACAGCAGGGTGGTGGGCATCTGTATAAAATTAACCCCCCTCATATAGGTTGCTGCCGCAAAGCCGGTAATATCCCCGATGACGCCCCCTCCCAATGCAATCAGCGTAATGTTTCGGTCAGCCTTATTTTTAAGCAGCTCTGAGTAAATGGTATTCATCGAGTCCGTATTTTTATATTTTTCTCCATCCGGCAAGATGATGGATATGACATCTTTATGAGGGGATAAAGAATCCAAAAGTGGTTTCAAGTAAATATCAGCCACCAGATTATTGGTGACGACGGCAATTTTCTTATGAGGCAGGTGTTGGCTTAATAAATCATAATCTGAGATTAAATCTTGACCAATATAAATAGGATAACTTCTCTCATTAAATTGAATGTGAATAGTTTTCATGGGTTATTTTATCATCCTAATAATTTCGTTAACGACCTCATGGATTCGTTTATTTTTTGTCGATACCTCAAAATCTGAAATTGCTTCGTAAAGCGGCTCTCTCTCCTTACAAAGTTTTTTGATAATTGCCTCAATGTTTCCTGTTTTTAACAAGGGTCTGGACTTATCGTTCTTCATTCTTGAAATCAAATCCCTTTGATCAGATTTCAAATATATCACTATCCCATTTTTAGACAAAAGATTGCGATTAGATTCTGAGAGGATGATGCCGCCCCCTGTGGCTAAAACAATATCCTTTTTACTCACAAGCTCTTTTAAAACATCCTTTTCTCTCTCACGAAAACCAGCCTCACCTTCGTACTCAAAAATCATGGGCACATTAACGCCTAATTTTTCTTCAAGCACCTGATCACTATCAAAAAAAGCTTTATCCAATTTTTTGGACAAAATTCTACCTAAGGTCGTTTTACCTGACCCCATGAGACCTATCAGATATATATTTTTATATTTTTTCATATCAAGCCTGATTTAAAACAAAATTATAAATCAATTAAAACTTATAATGATAATGTTCAGCTCTATAATATACTTATATCGATAACAAATTTACAAATCCATATCATGATTTCGAAGATAAAAAATATTCTAATGCTCCCCTTTCTCATCGGCCTATCGGGTTTAGCAATTATTATTTTTACAGTAGCCTTGATATACCCAACGCTTCCTGATGTTGAGAGCCTTTCAAAATATCGACCCAAAGAGCCTTTGCAAATTTTCACTAAAGATAATTACTTAATTCAAGAGTTTGGTATGGAAAGAAGGGATTTTATTGCCATAGAAAATGTCCCTCAAAAAATGATAAATGCTATTTTGGCAATTGAAGATAGGCGGTTCTTTGAGCATCCTGGAATTGATTTTATTGGAATTGCCCGAGCGGCGCTGAAAAACTTTACTGGGCAGAGTCGGGAGGGGGCAAGCACCATCACTATGCAAGTTGCCCGAAATTTCTTTTTGTCTTCTGAAAAAACCTTAAAAAGAAAAATGAATGAAGTCTTGCTCTCTCTAAAAATTGAAAATAAATTATCCAAAGAAGAAATACTTGAGCTATATATCAATCAAATCTATCTTGGGCAAAGGTCCTTTGGGTTTTCTGCTGCTGCTAATACATACTTTAATAAGACATTAGAGAAGTTAAATCTAGCTGAAATTGCACTGCTGGCAGGTCTGCCAAAAGCGCCTAGCAGGTACAATCCCCTGTCTAACCCAGACCTAGCTGTGGCAAGACAACATACCGTTTTAAATAATATGTTTAAGTATGGCTTTATTGATAGGCCCTCATACATATTAGCGCTCGAAGCACATCTTGATCTAGTTGAAAAAAATATTCGTTATGAGATTCAGGCTGATTATATTGCAGAGATGGTAAGAAAAGTCTTGTACGAAGAATATGGCAATAGTATTTATACCAGTGGATTAAAGGTTATCACCACCATTAAAAAAAGAAACCAGGAGGTTGCAAACCAAGCGATTGAAAATGGCATTATTAACTATTTAAATCGTCAAGAGCTTAAAGCACCCGAGGGATTTATTGATCTTGATGCTGATAGCTTTAATGATAAAAAAACAAAAAACCAGCATTTAAGAAAAGCGCTAAGACCTTTCAAAACTTACAACAACTTTATCCCCGGCGTTGTTTTATCCACCAAACCTTACAAAATCGAAGTTTTTCTTAAAAATAACCAATACATCACTATTTATCGAAAAAATTTAGGCTTATTGAAGAAAGATTTGGCAAAGGAAAACCCGGAGGAAAGATTAGTTAAGCAGGGATCCGTGATGAGGTTTGTGAAAAAAAATAAGGATTGGATTGTTACCCAACTTCCCGAGGTTGAAGGTGCATTAATTTCAATGGATCCTAACACGGGTGCAATTGTTGCCCTTGTCGGCGGTTTTAGTTTTAAAAAAAACAAATTTAATCACGCCACTCAAGCGCATCGTCAACCCGGATCCATTTTCAAACCCTTCATCATTTCTAGTGCACTCGAAAAAGGAATTACGGCCTCCACCATCATCAATGATGGGCCCTTAGAAATTCTTGCCAAGGATCTTGGCACCAATGAAAATTGGGTGCCTCAAAACTATAATGAGAAATTTTCTGGGCCTATCAGGCTTAGGGAGGGATTAGCAAAATCCAAGAATCTTGTTTCCATAAGAATTTTGAAGCACATTGGCCCAGAATATGCGCTTGATTATATTGCTCGCTTTGGTTTTAATCCAAAGAAATATAAACCCTACCTATCAATGGCCCTCGGTGTCGGTGAAGCAACGGCTTGGGAAATGGCAAGGGCCTATAGCGTTTTCGCCAACGGGGGCTATCTTAAAACACCATACTATATTGATAGAATTATTGATTCAAAAGGCAGAAAGATTAAACTTCAGGCCGGACTGATAAATGAAGAAACCCCAAGGATAATCGATCCTAGAAATGCTTTTATAATGTATGACCTATTAAAGGAAGTCATTATAAATGGGACCGCTAGAAAAGCTAAAACTTTAAAGCGTTCTGATATTGCAGGTAAGACAGGAACTACTAATGATTTGATGGATGCATGGTTCGCCGGGTTTAATTCTGACATTGTGACTGTTACATGGATGGGGTTTGATCAACCCAAACCACTGGGCAATAGAGAGACAGGATCGCGTGCAGCGTTGCCGATTTGGATTGATTACATGAGACCCTTGCTAAGAGAATATCCCATCAAAAACTTAGTTAAACCCGAAGGAATTATCCCCTTAAAAGTTAATAAAAAAACTGGCATGACGGATAATGCAGATGAAAATGGCTTATACGAGTATTTTTATGAAGAATATCCGCCATATGATAATTCTTACTTTGTGATTAACTAATTTAGTTAAAAATAATATGTCCTCTAAAAATATTAAAATATCAGTAGCTAACCTTGCCGCTCAAATGATAATGGAGGAGGGGATTGAAGATTATTTATTTGCCAAAAAAAAAGCCGCAAAATCATTAGGGCTAAATGAAAATATGAGCCTTCCTTCAAATTCACAAATCGATAACGCCATAAAAGACTTCAATAAAATTTTTAATCAAGATGTGGATATTGAATTCTTAGAGCATTTCAAAACACAAGCACTCAATGTGATGAGCATGTTTAAAAATTTTAGGCCTCATTTAATGAATCAACTTTCTGAAGGCATTATTCCAAAATTTCCTGAAATTAAGATTAATTTATTTACCGATAATCTTAAAGACATCGAGTATATTATTTTAAATAGTGAAATTTCTTATGAATTTAGAGAGGTAAAAATGAATAGCAAGGTAGGGGGAAATTCAATAAAATCTATTCCAACATTCTATCTAGATAATCTGCCCATCCCAGCGGAGATAAAAGTCTATTTTGAAAATGACTTTTTTAATTTTAAGAAAAACTTTTTACAAAATAGAGGGTTGAACTTTAATAATGTTCTATCTTTAGATATCAATGCTTTGATTTCATCAAACGAGCTACCTCTAATGCAAAATAAGTAATGATTGCATCAGCACCCGCCCTTCTAAATGATATTAGTGACTCTAAAACAACATCATCTTGATTAAGCCAGCCATTAGATGATGCAGCCATAATCATAGCGTACTCACCGCTAACCTGATAGACAAAAGTAGGCTTATTAAATGTTTCCTTTACCCTGAAGACGATATCAAGATAGGGCATACCAGGTTTTACCATGACCATATCAGCACCTTCTTGAATATCTAATTTCACCTCATTTAAAGCCTCATCACTATTGGCAGGATCCATTTGATAAGTCTCTTTAGAAGACTTTCCTAATAATTTTAGAGAGCCAACAGCATCCCTAAACGGACCGTAGAAAGAAGAAGCATATTTCGCAGAGTAAGCTAAAATTTTTGTATTAATAAATTTATTCTCTTCAAGGGACTTTCTAATTCTTCCCACTCTTCCATCCATCATGTCTGAGGGTGCCACGATATCAGCCCCCGCTTTTGCATGACTTAAAGCTTGTTTAGTCAAAATGCTAACTGTTTCATCATTTAATATATGTCCCTCTGAATCAACTAACCCATCCTGTCCATGCAAGGTGAAGGGATCAAGTGCTACATCTGAAATAACTCCAAGATCAGGTATTTCTTTTTTTATTTTTTTTATTGCCCTTTGNACGAGGCCATTATCATTAAACGCCTCTCTTGCATCNTCTGTTTTTAATTNTTTTTCTATGCACGGGAAAATAGCAATTGCTGGAATACCTAATTGATGACACTCAGTAGCATCTTTTATTAGCTCATCAATACTCAGCCTTTGGATGCCAGGCATTGACTCTACATCTTGACGAACTTTAGAGCCCTCTATGACAAACATTGGATAAATAAGGTTGTCTACAGAAATATTATTTTCACGCATCAGCGCTCTCGAGAAACTACTTTCTCGCATTCGTCTAGGTCTTTTTAAAATAGCCATTAAACTAAACTCATTTAAAAAATAGCGCTTTGAGCGCCTCTCCAGGATCAGCCTGCCTCATGAATGCCTCTCCAACAAGAAAGGTATTGATATGATGCTCATTCATCAATTCTACATCCGCTTGATTAAAAATACCTGATTCTGTAATGGGCATTCTGTTCTTGATGCTCTTTACCAAATTAACAGATGTGTTTAAAGACACATCAAACGTTTTAAGGTCTCTATTATTTATACCAATTAATGGCGTTCTTAACGCTAAAGCCGCATCTAACTCTTCTTGATTGTGGGACTCTACTAAAACTGCCATCCCTAAATCATCTGCAACGCCCTCCAATTCCTTCATTTTTTTTAAATCAAGCGCCGCAACAATCAACAAAATACAATCAGCGCCTAAAGCCCTTGATTCATATACTTGATATGGCTCAATAATAAAATCTTTTCGTAATACCGGTAGCTTTGAATTGGATTTTACTTGTTTTATGAAATCAGGGTGTCCTTGAAAGTAATCTTGATCTGTCAATATAGATAAGCAGGCAGCGCCCCCTTTTTCGTATGAGCGTGCAATTGAAACAGGGTCAAAGTTTTCCCTAATAACCCCTTTGGATGGACTTGCTTTTTTAATCTCGGCAATCACGCCTGGCAATGCCTTTGAATGTTTTTCTCTTAATGCCTGAATAAAATCTCTAGGTTTATCATTTTCCAAAATACGCTTCTTTAATTGCTCAATTGATAAACTTTTTTTTGCCTCTGAAATTTCTAAAGACTTTGTGGCTAAAATTTTATTTAAAATATTACTCATTTGATTTTTTAATTAATTGATTAAGTTTTTTAAGTGCTTGCCCCTCATCAATCATTTGAGCTGATAGCTGAAAAGCAGACTCAAAATCTAAGCAAATACCAGATACATAAAGCGCCGCACCTGAATTTAAAATTGTAATATCACGAGCGGTATTTTTTTCACCATTTAAAATGCTAAGCATCATTTCTTTAGAGCTTTCTATGCCACCCACCTCAATATCTTCTATTTTACCTATTTTAAAACCATAATCTTGTGGATGAAATTGATACTCTGTAATCTTTCCATTTTTAAGTTCAGCGATATATGTTTTTCCTGTAATTGATATTTCGTCCATACCGTCAGCGCCATGAACAGAAAGTACATGCTGACTGCCTAGCTTTTTCAAAACCTCGGCAAACACATAGGTCAACCCCTTACTATAAACACCTACAACTTGATTTTTTGCTGAGGCTGGATTCGTTAATGGTCCAAGTAAATTAAAAATAGTCCTAAGTTTTAATTCCTTTCTTACCGGTGCGACATGTTTCATTGCCGGATGGTAGTTTGGAGCAAACATAAAACCAATACCAATGTCGTCAACAAGCTTCCCAAGCTGAGAAAAATTTAAATTTACATTAACCCCTAACGATTCTAATACATCGGCACTGCCAGATTTTGATGATACTGAACGGCCGCCATGTTTTGCAACTATGGCACCTGCTGAAGCAGCAACAATTGCTGAGATTGTCGATACATTAAAAGTTTGTAGGCTATCGCCGCCGGTCCCACAAGTATCGATCAAATTTTTTTTATGCGTGATATTTACCTTATTTGAAGCCTCTCTCATCACCCCCGCAGCTGCAGCTATCTCATCAATCGTTGGGCCTTTGATTTGAAGAGCAACCATAAAACCTGAAATTTGAATCGGGCTAATCTCACCTCTCATTATTTGATTCATAAAAGATTGCATATCCTTAAAAGATATGTCCTTTTGATTAATAAGAGAATTAATTATGGCTGTAAATTGTTCACTCATTTTGGTCTAAAAAATTTTTTAACAAATCATGTCCATGTTCGCTCAAAATAGATTCTGGGTGAAACTGAACGCCCTCGATTGGTAAATCTTTATGCTTGATTCCCATAATTTCATTATCATCTGTCCAAGCTGTAATATCAAAACAACCTGGTAAGGATTTCCTATCAATAACTAATGAGTGATATCTCGTGGCTATAAAAGGGTTTTTAATTCCATTGAAAACGCCTTTATTTTTATGNGATATTTTTGATGTTTTCCCATGCATTATGGTTTGCGCATGAGTTATCTTTCCGCCAAACGCTTGGCCAATTGCTTGATGTCCTAGACACACTCCCAAGATAGGAACCCTNCCCTTAAAAGACTCAATTAAATCAAGCGAAATACCAGCTTCGTTTGGAGTGCATGGCCCAGGCGAAATAACAATATATTTAGGACTTAGCTCATCAATTTCACTAATAGTAATTTTATCATTTCGAAAAACTTTTACCTCCTGTCCAATTTCAGCTAGATATTGCACTAGGTTATAAGTAAAAGAATCATAATTATCTATCATTAATAACATAAAACTACTCCGCCACCCTGGCCTGAACCAACTCGGCCGCTTTTAAAATTGCTTTTGCTTTATTTTGAGTCTCTATCCACTCATTCATTGGGACTGAATCTGAAACTATTCCAGCTCCTGCCTGAACAAAAAGTGTTTGATTCTTTATGACTGCCGTTCTAATGGCAATAGCTACGTTCATATCTCCGTCAAACCCAATGTATCCAACAGCACCAGAATAAACCCCCCGTTTCGTTGATTCTAACTCGTTTATAATCTCCATCGCCCTTACTTTTGGTGCACCACTGACCGTGCCAGCAGGAAAGGTTGCTTTTAAAACGTCCATGGCAGAAAGATTTTCTTTCAGCTTGCCTTCAACATTTGAAACAATATGCATAACATGAGAATATCTCTCAATAATCATATGATCGGTTACCCTTACCGAAGATGTCTCAGACACCCGTCCAATGTCATTCCTACCTAAATCCATAAGNTGCACATGCTCAGCAATTTCTTTAGGNTCTTGCAGCAAATCTTTTTCTAGCGCTACATCCTCATTCTCGTCTTTCCCTCTTGGCCTAGTCCCTGCAATAGGTCTAGCTGTAACCTTCTCTCCCTCTAGAGTGACCAATATTTCAGGAGATGCTCCAACAACATAGTGATCATCCATATTATAAAAATACATATAGGGCGAGGGGTTAAGATTTCTTAATGTTCTATATAAAGATAGCGGGTTAGATTTAAATGTCTGGCTCAATCTTTGAGATAAAACCACCTGCATAATGTCGCCATTAAATATATATTTTTTAACCTTTTCAACTGCTTTTAAAAAATTTTCTTTACCAAATTCTGATTTAGCCTCTGTCAAACTATCATCAAATTTATTCTCTTCAAAAGGATAGGGTGAGGGGCCTTGTTTTAATTTTTTCTCTAAAGCTTTAAGTCTAACCATACCAACATCATAGGCATTTGGCATTTTCGCATCAACATAATTAACAAAATATAACTTACCACTCACATTATCAAAAACAACGACCTCATCTGATAGCATCAAAAGTATGTCAGGAAGATCAAGCTTNTCTTTTAAAAACTCTTTGCTTAATTTTGGCTCAATATATTGAATAGTTTCATANCCAAAATATCCTGCAAGNCCNCCAGAAAACCTTGGTAAATCAAGATTTTTGGGCGTTTTGAACTGACCCATAAATTCATCGATAAAATCTAAAGGGTTTTGATCAAAGATTTCATCAGTAACTTTATCTTCACAAAAAACTGTAATTGTATTTTTTTTAATTTGAATCCTAACTTTTGCTGGCAGGCCAATAATTGAATACCGACCATATTTCTTTCCCCCATCTGCCGATTCAAGCAAATAACTATAACGTTCATTTGCTAGCTTTGAATAAACAGATAATGGTGTATCTAAATCAGCAAAGCACTCAAGCACCAAAGGAATTCTATTGAATCCATTTTCTAGAAAATCATCAAATTCTTGTTTAGAAATAGTAGAAAGCATTTTAATTAATAATTTGGGTTAATTCTTTAAAGTGGGACATCGCATAATCTACTTTATCAGAAATAATTGACTCTCCATATTGGTACCCGTANGGAACAGTAACTATGTAAGTGCCTGCAGCAAACCCTGCCTCGATATCTACACACGAATCTCCAACCATAATCGCCTCTTTTGGCCCTATAGTTAATTGATTAAGCGCATACTGAATAGGGAGCGGGTCAGGTTTTTTTTTCTCGGTTGTATCCCCTGAAACAATGATATCCATAGACTCAATTAATCTTGATTCTTTCATTAAAGCGGTCGTGTAATGAGTAGGTTTGTTTGTTACACAGCCCAAGAGAAAACCTTTAGATTTTAGATCTGCAATTGTTTTTTCAACACCATCGAACATATGGCTTTTCCTCGAATGTAACGAATAGTGTTGATCAAATAATTTCTCAGCCTTGGTAAAAAAAAGACTTGGATCTTTTTTTGATGAAAATTTTATAGATTGATTAATAAGATTTTCCGCCCCTTTGCCAATGAAATTTTTGATTTCATCTTTTTCTAATTCGGCCATTTTTAAATCTTTCAGCATCAGGTTGATTGAATCAGACAACTCAGGTGCTGTTTCAAATAATGTGCCATCCAAATCAAAAAGGATGGCTTTTATGTTAGAAAATTTTTCCAATACCTAAGCTTTTGCTAATGACGCTCTTAAAGAACCTATAATTGAATCATATTTGTTGGGATCATTATCATTTGCTGCTCCAAATACTGCTGAGCCTGCAACAAATGTATCTGCACCTGCTTGAGCAATTTCAGTGATATTGTCAGCATTAACTCCGCCATCCACTTCAAGCCAAATTTCTCTTCCGGTCTTTTCCATGTATTGGTCTATTTTTTTTCTTGCTAATCTCAATTTATTCAAAGTTTCTGGAATAAATTTTTGCCCTCCAAACCCAGGGTTAACAGACATTAAAAGAACCATGTCAATCTTATCCATTACATGGTCAAGATAGTCAAGCGATGTTGCAGGATTAAATACTAAACCAGATTTGCACCCAAGGTCTCTTACCATAGATAAGCTTCTATCAATATGATTTGAAGCTTCCGGATGGAATGTAATGATATTCGCACCAGCCTTAGCAAAATCAGGGATTATTCTGTCGACAGGCTCTATCATTAAATGAACATCAATTATTGCATCAGTTACAGGTCTAATAGCTTCGCACACTAAAGGACCAATTGTTAAATTTGGAACATAATGATTATCCATCACATCAAAGTGAACAATATCTGCTCCAGAGGTTATAACGTCTGTAATTTCTTGTCCTAATTCTGCAAAATTAGCTGACAAAATACTAGGGGCGATTCTGAATGTTTTTTCCATATATACTAAGTTCCCAAATTAAATTGAATTGAATTATTGTAAAATACGTATTTTACCCTTTTTTTAAATGAAATAATTATAAAGCAAGCGGACTATCAAAATAATGGATTTAAATCTTGTTGGCCTAAATCATAAGACAGCGCCTATTGAAATTAGGGAAAAATTTGTCTTTTCGCACGATATGTTAAGTCATGTTCTTAAAGACTTAAGATTAAAAACAGGCGCCAAGGCTTTAATACTTTCAACCTGCAATCGAACAGAAATATATTTTCAATCCAAAGATCCAAAAGAAATTTACCAGTGGCTTTCTAGCTTTAATGACATCAAATTCTCTGAACTTAAAAAATACCTTTATACCCTCTCAAATCAAGATTGTTATGTGCATGCATGCAAAGTAGCGTCAGGCTTAGACAGTATGTTAATAGGAGAGACGCAAATCTTTGGGCAAATGAAACAGGCCTCCCAGGTTGCAAATCTTTCAGGTGTTCAAGGAAAATTTATTAATACGTTCTTTCAAGACATTTTTAAAACTGCAAAGAAAGTAAGGACAGAAACCCAAATAGGTTCAAGCCCAACAACAATTGCATCATGTGCGCTTTCAATAGCAAAAAAAATCTTTGGGGAAATCAACCAAACGCAAGTAATGTTCGTTGGGGCTGGTGAAATCAGTGAAATGTGTGCAAAGTATTTTCAAAAACATCACCCAAAAAAGATATCAATAGCCAATAGATCATTTGAAAAGGGTGAGGCTTTAGCAAAGAAAGTTAATGGAGAAGCTTGCCTAATTGGTGAAATATATGATCAACTGCATAATTACGATATTTTAATAAGCTCTACTGCAAGCCAATTACCTATAATAGGATTGGGCATGATTGAGCAAGCCTTAAGTAAAAGAAAGCATCGGCCCATAATGCTTGTTGATTTAGCAATTCCAAGAGATATTGAATCAGAAGTAAGTAAATTAGATGACGTTTTTCTTTATACACTCGATGATCTTGTTAAGATAGCCCAACAAGGAGTGATAAATAGACAAGACGCTACAAAAAAGGCAAACCAAATAATTGAATATCAGGCAAAAGATTTCTACCATAAATCTAAACAAATAAAAAATATTCCAACTATTAAGCTNTTAAGAGATCAATTCGAAAATATTGCNTTAATTGAGGCAAAAAAAGCAAGGAATAGTATAAAAATNGGCTCTCCCTCNGAGGAAGTAATTGACAAATTGATCAGCAATTTAACAAAAAAATTTCTGCATGGGCCTACAACTGCAATTCGTGATAATGGTCAAGATACCGAAATAGATTNACTTATTAAAAAAATATATAACATTAAAGAAGAGAAAAAATGAAGACATCAATGAAGGATAAACTTGAAGCCTTAGTGAAAAGAATTGATACTCTTAACACAGAATTAAGCCATGAAGATGTGACAAAGGATATGGAAAGATACAAAAAAATTTCCAAAGAGCATTCTGAAATAACTCCTATCGTTGAAATTTATAAAAAATACCAAAAAATTACTCAAGACATAGATGAAGCTAGGGAGCTTTTGAGTGATCCTGAAATGAAAGANTTTGCCCAAGAAGAAATTGATAAGGGTGACACCCATTTAGAAGAGGTTGAAATAGAACTTCTTAAATTATTAATCCCAAAAGATGATGATGATGAGAAAAATATATTCATTGAAATAAGGGCTGGTGCTGGGGGTGATGAATCAGCTTTATTTGTAGGTGATATTTATCGAATGTATACCAGATATGCCGAACGAATGGGTTGGAAAATAGAAATCATCTCAAGTAACTCATCTGAAGTCGGAGGATACAAAGAAGTCATTATGAAGGTAATGGGATCGGGCGCATATGAAAAATTAAAATTTGAATCAGGAGGGCATCGTGTCCAAAGAGTTCCTGATACGGAAACACAAGGTAGGGTTCATACGTCAGCTTGTACCGTTGCAGTTCTTCCAGAGGCTGATGAAATTAGTGAGGTTGATATAAACCCTGCTGATATTAGAATTGATACATATCGTGCATCTGGTGCTGGTGGCCAACATATTAATAAAACAGATTCAGCAGTAAGAATTACTCATTTACCAACTGGAATTGTAGTTGAGTGCCAAGATGATAGGTCTCAACATCGAAATAAAGCGCAAGCTATGAGTGTTCTTGCAGCGCGTATAAAAGATAATCAAATTAAAGAACAGCAAAATCAAATTGCATCGGAAAGAAAATCATTGATTGGCAGTGGGGATAGAAGCGAAAGAATTAGGACTTATAATTTTCCTCAAGGAAGAATTACTGATCATAGAATTAATCTAACGCTTTATAAAGTAGATTACATAATGGATGGTGATTTGACCGAATTAATTGAGGCGCTAACTGCGGAACATCAAGCAGACCTTCTCGCGCAAATAGAAAACGAATAAGCCAGTGGCTTCAGTCAGCTATCATCAAAAAAAAATTCAGGAATGTCTCAAAAAAAATATACAAATAAATGAGCGTGAGGCAAAAATTGAAGCAGAATATATTTTAAAGTTTGTCCTTAAGAAGCCTTCCTCTTTCCTATTATCCAATCAAAAAACAAATATAAAGAAAACCCAAGAGATATTTATTTCATTAATTCTAAAAAAACGTATAGAAAGGCAACCTCTTGCATATATATTTAAAGAATGGGATTTTTACGGAGAAACTTTCTATCTGAATCACGACACACTGATTCCACGACAAGACACCGAATTATTGATTGATTTGGTGTTAGACCAATTCGAAGAAAAATCTAGACTTAATATTTTAGATTTAGGGACAGGCTCTGGTGTGATTGGTATTACATTATCAAAACTCTATCCAAATTCAAAAATAACTATTACAGATATATCCTCAAAAGCCCTACATGTTGCTAACAAAAATATTGAAAAGCACAAATTAGAAAATATAAATTCTATTGAAAGCAACTGGTTTAATAACATTAATGAAAAAGAAAATTTTGATTTGATTCTCAGTAACCCACCTTATATTGCAAAAGATGATATCCACTTGTTAACCCCAGAAATAAATTATGAGCCATTTAATGCTTTATTTTCTAACGATAATGGGTATGCAGATATATTTACAATCATTAAAAACGCCCCTAAATTTTTAAAACCAAAGGGGGAATTATTTATTGAACATGGATACAATCAAGCAGCTAAAGTAAAACAATTTTTTGAAAAAAGCTCTTTTGATACCATTAGACAGTTCAAAGATATCAATCAAAAAATTAGAGTGACATCAGCATCAAAAATATAAAGTCTAATGCTTATTCAAATAGTATAATTCTAAAATGAAAGAAATTAATTCAGTTGGTATTGTAAAGCCTAAAATTTTTAAATGCTTAGACCCAATAAAATTATCTTGTGGAAAAACGCTCGATAACTATGAACTAATATATGAAACATATGGCAAATTAAATAAAAATAAAGATAATGCTGTTTTAGTATGTCATGCGTTATCAGGGAATCAGCATATTGCCGGTAGGNATAAAAAAACAGATAANCACCCCGGCTGGTGGGACAGTCTTGTTGGCCCCGGAAAACCATTAAATACCAATAAATTTTTTGTTATTGGAATAAACAATTTAGGAGGTAATGAGGGCAGTACAGGGCCTAAATCAATTAATCCAAAAACAAAAAAAATATGGGGTGCAAACTTCCCAATCATCACAGTTGAGGATTGGGTCAAATCACAAAAAACTCTAATCGATTATTTAGGTATCAAAAAATTATCTACCGTAATAGGTGGAAGCCTCGGTGGTATGCAGGCATTAGAGTGGAGCATACAATTCCCAAATGACGTTAGTAACACGATTGTTATCGCAGCAGCGCCAAATTTAACTGCTCAAAATATTGCCTTTAACGAGGTTGCAAGACAATCAATAATAACTGATCCAGATTTTAAAAAGGGTAATTTTTATGCAAACAAAAATAAACCCAAGCGTGGTTTAAGAATCGCACGTATGCTAGGTCATATTACTTATTTATCAAATGATGTGATGGGAAGCAAATTTGGAAGAAAAATAAAAAATAAGAATTATCAATATAATTTTAATACTGAATTCGAAATTGAATCTTATTTAAATTATCAGGGTGATAAATTTGCAAAAGAATTTGATGCTAATACCTATATTCGTATGACAAAGGCTTTAGACTACTATGACCCTACAAAGAATAATAAGAAAAAACTAAGCGAAGTTTTTAAAAAAGTAAAATCCAAATTTTTAGTAATTTCCTTTACGAGTGATTGGCGATTTTCTTCTAGTCGATCAAAGGAAATGGTTAAGGGCTTATTAGATAACAATGTCAACGTAAGTTATGCAGAAATTTCCGCAGCAAGTGGTCACGATGCATTTTTAATGTCTGACAATCATTATCATGAAATAATAAAATCATTTTTTAATAATGCATATAAATCCAAATGAAAAAATTTGACCAAAACTCAAGATATGATTTTTCAATTATCGAAAATTGGACACATCAAAACTCAAAAGTATTAGATCTTGGGTGTGGTGATGGAGCTTTATTAAATTACTTGAAAGAAAAAAAGAATATCAAAGGTTTTGGCATTGAAAAAAATAAAGAGAATTGGCTGTTGTCATTAAAGAACAATATTGATGTTATCCAAATGGATTTAGAGTCAGGCTTGGCTGGGTTTGAAACCAACTCATTTGATTTAGTAATTTTATCAAGAACCATTCAGTCAATGAGAAATGTTGAGGATATTATCCATGAGATGATGAGAGTGGGGAAGGAAATAATTATTACATTTCCAAATTTTGGTTATTGGAAAAACCGCTTACAAATTTTGCAAGGCTATATGCCAGTATCAGAAGAACTTCCATACACATGGTTTGACACACCAAATATACATTTATGCACAATCAAAGATTTTGATAATTTTTGTAAAAAAAATAAAATAAAAATAGATCAACGATTGATACTCACAGATAAAAAATCAGTTAATTTTTATCCTAACTTTTTTGGAGCTTTGGCGTTATATAAATTAGTTTCAAAATAGCTTGTATATGACAAAAACAAATATTCAGTGGAGAGAGCTGCTTACCAAAAAAATTATTATTTGTTTTTTTACTGGCTTTACTTCTGGGCTACCTTTATATATTTTTATAAGCCTGTTTCCTGCATGGTTTTACGACAGCGGCCTCAACTTTAAAGAAATCGGCCTTTTAAGTGCTTGTATGATTCCTTATTCTGCTAAGATTCTCTGGGCTCCTTACTTTGATTACTTTTCATTTTCGATGGGAAGAAGAAGGGGGTGGTTAATTATATTTCAAACCTTATTGCTTTTTTTAATCGCAATATGTGGATTTTTCAATCCAGCCTCTCAAATTAATACTATCGTAGTTATTTCTTTAGGTATTGCATTTTTTAGCGCCAGTCAAGATACTGTAATTGATGCCTATAGAAGGGAATTACTTCTTGACCGAGAGCTAGGACTTGGAAATGCAGTTCATGTAAATACCTACAAATTTTCTAGCTTAGTACCAGGTGCGCTATCTTTAATTTTAGCTGACTTTTTTCCTTGGGAATTCGTATTTTCTATTACGGCTTTATTTATGCTTCCTGGAATTATTCTTACTATTCTAATTTCAGAGCCAAAGCTTAATTCACTCCCTCCAAAAACATTAAAACAAGCAATAAAAGATCCTGCTAAAGAATTTATAACGAGAAAGGGCGTAAAGGCTGCTTTACTTATTCTTCTATTTATTTTTCTTTATAAAATTGGTGACAGCATGGCAACTAAACTAGCTACTCCGTTTTATCTTGAACTCGGTTTTACAAAAACAGAAATTGCAATCATTGTTAAAAATGTAAGTTTATGGACAGGAGTTGCTGGAGGTATCCTTGGTGGAATATGGATGATTAAATTAGGTATCAATAAAGCTCTATGGATTTTCGGATTTTTACAAATGATTACCATATTAGGTTTTGCTTGGTTAGCAAATGTTGGGTATGACATAACTGTCTTAGCAATTGTGGTCGCACTAGAATATTTTGCGGCCGGCTTAGGAACTATTGCATTTGTTTCATTTATTGCTAAAACTACGAACCCTAAATATACTGCAACGCAATTTGCACTATTCACCAGCATTGGTGTCGGTTTAGTTCAACTAGTTTCCTCAGTAGCTGGATATTTAATCGTTTTTTTTGGCTGGTATTATTTCTTTATCTTTTGTTTTTTATTGGCAATTCCAGGCATGTCTTTATTGTCAAAAGTTGCTCCTTGGAATAAGTAACTATTTATATTCTATAATTAATGGTGCGTGATCACTAAACCGCTCACCCTTATAAACACTGGCTTTTTTTGCCTTAATTGCGTATTCATAATTTGATATTTGGTAATCTATTCGCCAACCAACATTTTTTAACCAAGCCTGCCCTCTATTACTCCACCATGTATATGAGTTTTCTCCCTCATCTGGATATAAGTGACGATAAACATCTGCCCACTTGCCCTTTGTAAATAATTTGGATAACCATTCCCTCTCATCAGGTAAAAAGCCAGAATTTTTCTTATTGCCTTTGTAATTTTTTAAATCAATTTCATGATGTGCAATATTAAAATCACCACAAACAACAACATTCTTTTTAAGATTTAATTTTTCTTCAAAAACCTTATAAATTTTATCAAGCACTTTATATTTGAAGGTTTGCCGCTCTTCGCCTGATGAGCCCGAAGGCAAATAGACCGAGATGATAATGAAATCTTCAAATTCAAGCTCAACATATCTTCCTTCATCATCCATTTCAGGAATACCCAGATGCTTGGTAACCTTTAGGGGTTTATTTTTTGTATAAATACCAACCCCGCTATAACCCTTCTTTATCGCATAGCTAAAATATCCCTCATAAGAATATGGAGATACCATCAGTGACGATAAATCAGCTTCTTGTGCTTTAAGTTCTTGCAAACAAATATAATCTGCATTTTGTTTTTGAAGCCAAGGGAAAAAATCTTTTCGTTCGGCAGCCCTTATACCATTTAAATTTAAGGTTATAATCTTCATAAGTTAATTAAAAAAAAATTCATGCGACAATCTTTTATAAAATTTGCACTTGAAAAAAAAGTACTTCGATTCGGAGATTTTACTACTAAAGCAGGTAGAAAGAGTCCTTATTTTTTTAATCTTGCTTCTTTTAATGATGGAGATAGCCTTAAAAGATTAGGGGATTATTATGCCGAAAAAATTATAGAAGAAAATATTGAGTTTGATATATTGTTTGGGCCCGCTTACAAAGGAATTTCTCTTGTAGGGGCTATTGCAATTTCACTTTCAAATAAAGGTATTAATAAAAAATTTTCATCTAATAGAAAAGAAGTTAAAGATCATGGAGAAGGAGGCTTAATTATTGGAGCCCCCATTTCAGGAAAAATTCTTATTATTGATGATGTGATTTCAGCAGGAACTTCCATCAAAGAAAGTTTTAGCCTAATCAACTCATTTAATGCAGAGGTGGTTGGAATCCTTGTCTCAATTGATCGAAAAGAAAAAGGTAGCAACAAACTATCTGCCATTGAGGAAATTTATGAGAAATATCAAGTTCCTGTAAGCTCAATAATAGACCTAGATAACATTATTGATTTTTTAAAAAAGGATGCTGTTAATAAAAAAATCTTAGATGAAATGCTTGGATACAGAGAAAAGTATGGCGTTTAATTTGATAATTTTTCTTTAAGCAATTGGCTGACTTGGCCAGGATTGGCTTTACCTTTTGAGGCTTTCATTACCTGCCCAATTAATGCATTGAATGCTTTATCTTTTCCAGACTTATATTCTTCAACCATTGCTCCATTCTCTTTTAACACTTGATTTAGGATATCCTCAATCTCACTCACATTAGAAATTTGTTTCAACCCTAGTTTCTCTATGACATCATCAACACTTTTATCCTGATCCCAAATTTCATCAAATACTTTTTTTGCAGCATTATTCGAAATAGTCTTATCCTCAATTCTTAAAATTAATTTTGCGAGCTTACTGGCCTTCAATGGACAGTTTTCAATATCTAAATTAGATTCATTTAATCTTGAAAAGAGATTAGTTAAGATCCAATTAGATGCTAGTTTTGCGCTGACTTTATAGGTGAGCAACTCAGTAAAATAGTTAGCAACAGCAATATTTGATGTAATCCCATCTGCGTCATAACCTGAAAGACTGAACTCTTTAACTAATCGTGATTTCATCTGGCTAGGCAATTCGTACATCTTAGATTTGATGGTATTTATTTTCTCTTGGCTTATAACAAGAGGTAACAAATCTGGATCTGGGAAATATCGGTAATCATTTGCTTCCTCTTTTGATCTCATTTCTCTTGTCTCACCAGAATCTGGATCAAAAAGAATTGTTGATTGATTTATTTTACCGCCATCCTCTAGTCTTTCAATTTGCCAATTCACTTCATAATCTACTGCCTGCTTGATAAATTTAAAAGAATTTAAGTTTTTAATTTCTCGTCTTGTGCCGAGTTTTTTATCCCCTTTTTTCTTAACGGAAACATTCACATCACAGCGAAAATTACCCTCTTGCATATTTCCATCACAAATTCCTATCCACTGAACTAATTCATGAAGTTTTTTAGCATAAGCTACCGCCTCTTCTGCCGAGCTCATATCTGGTTCAGTTACAATTTCTAATAAAGGCGTACCTGCTCTATTGAGGTCGATACCTGATTTACCTTCTTCAATCCCATGAACAGATTTACCAGCATCTTCCTCTAAATGTGCTCGTAAAATTCTTATACTTTTATCTTCATCGCCCACTGGAATTGTTAGGCTTCCTTCTCCCACAACAGGCAACTCAAATTGACTGATTTGATAGCCTTTAGGCAGATCTGGATAAAAATAATTCTTTCTAGCAAAAATAGATTGTTCTGCAATTTTTGCATCAACCGCTAAACCAAAACGTATTGCACAGTTGACTGCTTCTTCATTTAGAACAGGCAGAACTCCTGGGTATGCAAGGCTGACTAGACATGCCTGTGCATTTGGCTCACCCCCATAGTTTGTCGATGCGCCAGAAAATATTTTTGACTCCGTTTTTAACTGGGCATGAGTTTCAATTCCAATAACAATTTCCCATTCCATTACTCAAACCCCTTAGGAGATAAATTGTGCCAATCTGTATTTGTCTGAAAAATATTAGCAATATTCAATAACTTTGCTTCACTAAAATAATTACCTATAAGTTGCATGCCAACGGGAAGATTATTCATTAGCCCAGCTGGCATTGATAGGCCTGGTAAGCCTGCCAGATTTGTTGAAATTGTATAAACATCTTGCATATACATTTTAAGTGGGTCTTCTTTTTTATCCCCAATTGGAAAAGCTACTGAAGGAGCTGAAGGGCCTAAAATTACATCACATTTTTCAAACGCTTTTTTAAAATCCTCAGAAATTAATCTTCTAATTTTTTGAGCTTTTAGATAATATGCGTCGTAGTAACCCGCACTTAGGACGTAAGTGCCTATCATTATTCTTCTTTTAACTTCATTTCCAAACCCTTCCTCTCTTGTCTTACAGTACATATCCATCAAATCATCATATTCTTTTGTGCGATAACCATATCGAACACCGTCATATCTAGATAAATTACTGGATGCCTCAGCAGGTGCAATTACATAATAGACCGGTATTGATAAATGATTATTTGGTAAAGATATCTCTACAATCTCAGCTCCCAATTTTTTATATTCATCGATACCCTGTTCTATAATTTTCTCAATTTCAGGTTCCAACCCCTCACTAAAAAATTCTTTTGGAATGCCAATTTTTAAGCCTTTTATAGGATCATGAATCCCTTTTAAGTAATTTTCTTTCTCTCTTTGAACGCTTGTCGAATCTTTTGGGTCATGACCAGTCATCACATTTAGCATTGCCGCACAATCTTCTGCCGTATGACACATGGGCCCTGCCTGATCAAGGCTTGATGCAAATGCAATCATTCCATACCGAGAAACTAAACCATAAGTTGGCTTTAATCCAGTTAAACCACATAAAGAAGCAGGCTGTCTTATAGAGCCGCCTGTATCTGTTGCCGTTGCAGCCGGGGCTAACATTCCAGCAACTGCAGCCGCACTCCCGCCCGAGCTTCCTCCCGGGACAGCTTTTATATCCCATGGATTTTTTACATTGCCATAAAAAGAAGTTTCATTAGATGAGCCCATAGCAAATTCGTCCATATTGGTTTTACCTAGGTTCACAGCACCTACTTCATTAAATTTACTTATAACAGTGGCGTCATATGGTGCAATAAAATTGTCTAACATTCTTGAGCCACAACTTGTTTTCCACCCTTCTGCACAAAAAATATCTTTTTGAGCAATTGGAATGCCCGTTAAATAATTCTGCCTTCCCTCCTGAATCATTGCATCAGCGTTTCTGGCCATAGCTAAACTTTTATCTTTATCAAAACTAATAAAAGCATTTATAGATGAATTATAAAGATCTAATCGATCTAAAAAGAACTGGGTAAGCTCCACACTTGAAAATTTTTTTTCTTTTAAACTGTCTGAAAGCTCTTTGAGAGATAAATTTATCATTTTATTCAATCACTCTCGGTACAATAAATAAGGATTGATTAGTTTCTTTAGATAATTCTAAGGATTTTTCTCTAATATCCCCCTCGGTCACTTTATCCTCCCTTAAAGGCTGGGTGATATCAAGTGCATGTGCCATAGGTTCAATATTATCGGTATTTACCTTTGTCATTTGATCGATTAACCCCAAAATGCCTTCTAGTTTTTCACTGACTTGGCCAATCTCAAGTTCATTTATGTTTATTCTTGCTAAATGCGCAATTTTTTTTATCTCATCATTATTGAATTTCATTTTTAATAAAACACCATTTTTTGTTTAATTTATGTTGATTAATCAGTTATTATACAAGGATACGAAGACACTTTAAAATTCATCTCACAAACTATGGTTAAAAATATGTTTAGAAATTTTGTTGATAACGACTTGGCTATTGATCTGGGAACAGCAAATACTCTGATTTATACTAATAAAAGAGGGATTGTTCTTGATGAGCCATCGGTAGTAGCAATACAACATGTTCAGGGGCCTAGTGGTCCTCAATCCAGGAAAGCGGTTCTAGCTGTTGGAGCTGGAGCAAAGGCAATGCTTGGTAGATCCCCTAAAAACATCGAAGCTATTCGTCCCATGAGGGATGGTGTCATTGCTGATTTCAATGTCACAGAAGAAATGATAAAGCATTTTATTAAAAAAACTGTGTCTACAAATTTGTTTTCCCCAAGCCCAAGGATAGTTATTTGTGTTCCATTTGGAGCAACACAAGTTGAAAAAAGGGCTATTCGTGAATCTGCAGAAAGAGCCGGAGCAAAACAAGTATTTTTAATAGAAGAACCCATGGCAGCCGCTATTGGTGCTGAGCTACCTATTCAGGATGCAACAGGCTCAATGGTGATTGATGTAGGCGGAGGCACCACTGAAGTAGGCGTTATTTCTTTAGGTGGAATCGTTTATGCAAGCTCTGCTCGAGTAGGGGGAGATAAAATTGATCAAGCTATTGTTGATTATATGAGAAGAAACTATGGGACATTGATTTCAGAACCGACTGCAGAAAAAATAAAGCATCAAATTGGAAGTGCATTTCCAATAGATGAAGTCCTTTCAATGGATGTCACAGGAAGAAATTTATCAGAAGGCTTACCAAGAAAGTTAAGTCTTTCTAGTAACGAAATATTAGAAGCTATTTCAGATCCACTTCATACAATTGTTGGTGCTGTAAAAACTGCACTTGAACAAACCCCGCCCGAACTTGGGGCTGATATTGCCGATAACGGAATGGTGCTTACAGGCGGCGGCGCACTTTTAAAAAATCTTGATCGACTCCTACAAGAAGAAACAGGCATCCCAGTCATTGTTGCTGAAGAGCCTCTTACGTGTGTTGTCAGAGGTTGCGGCAAAACACTAGATCAATTAGATTATTTTAAAAATACATTTGTTTATGAATAAACATAATGGCACTCAAGGCTTCTAAAAAAAGATTAAATTTATTTACATCTAACTTTTCTTTAACTTATTTTATTTCTTTTATGTTGTTAACTATCCTAATCATGTTTATGGATAGTCGTTATGATTACCTGAAACAAATTAGAAAAGATTTCTCAGTAATTACTTCCCCCATTATTATTTTTACTAATGACACGATTAATTTTTTTGAAAACTTTCAAAGCTTATCGAAATCAAAGATCTCATTAGAAGAAGAAATAGATCAGCTTAATATTAAAATTAATCATCTAGCTATTGAAAACCAAATTAGAAATTTCCTTGTAGTTGAAAATAAAAATTTGAGAGAAGCAAATCTTTTCTCAAAAAATCAAGAACTAAAAAAAATATTCCCAGCTGAAATTATTAAACCAATGATAAGAGGTAAAAACAAAATAATTACAATCAACAAAGGTAGTAAGGATGGGATTCGACAAGGTATGCCCGCGCTTAATAGGGAAGGCTTAGTTGGTCAAATATATTCAGTTCACAATCTAACAAGCGAGATTATTCCCTTGCTATCAAAAAAATTCGCTGTAAATGCACTTCAAGATAAAGGCGAAAATCATGTCATCATTTATGGGGATAATAATTCTTTGGTCATCCCCTATTTTCCAGCTTCCATTAATATTTCTCACGGCGATAAATTTGTTACCTCGGGGCTCGACCGTGTATACCCCAGCGGAATAAAGATAGGAGAAGTCGTTGATATATTGGTAGTAGATAAGCAATTTAATAAAATTATTTTAAAGCCTGCAACTCATTCAAATCAATTTTCTTTAATTACCATAATTGATTATTAACTATGGTAAATAAATCTTATAATGTGATGGCAAGACAAGGGAAGTTATTTGTTGGATTATTTTTATTTTCTACTCTTTTTAGTTTTATTGATTTATCAAACCTAATAGGAATTTACTTTAATCCAGATTACTTTTTAGCGTTAATGATTTTAACTATTTCATCAAATTTGATCCCCCTTAATATCCCTAAAATCTTTTTGATGGGTATCTTGGTAGATATTTTAATTGGATCAATTTTAGGACAATATACTTTGACATTCTTAACGTTATTCGGCTTACAGGCTTTTTTAAAAAACTACTTTTCAATACCATCACAAATACAAGCTATTTTTTTTAAATTTATACTTATTAGTTTGGGCGTAATAATTTTGTCCATACTATCTCAAAAATTTAATTCTTATTCTTACCTTTTTGATATAGGGATAACTTTTTTCGTATTCATTATCTTTCAGTTACTTTATGAAAAAACTTACGGTCAGTAATTTAAATTTTGGATAATTATCGCTTTAAATATATTTTTAAAAAAAGACTTCAGATACTTTTTGGATTATTAACATTTCTGTTGTTTATTCTTTTATCAAAAATATTTTATTTACAGATTATTCAATACGATAGATTTAACGCACTAAGTAAGAGCAACAGTATTAAGGTTATTCCAATTCCTCCCAAACGCGGTCTAATTCTTGATAGAAATAATGTAATTTTAGCTGATAACAAGCTGGTTCATTCGCTAGAAATAGACCGCGCTTCTTTTTCTGGCCTTGCTGAGATAAAAGATCGCTTAAAAAATAAATTAAATATCGAGATTGATACCTTTGATATTACAAATAAAAGAATTAGTTACTTATATGAAAATACAGTTCCCATCGCCTTTTCTCTTACAAATAAACAAATTGCTAGTTTTGTAGCGCACCAATATCTATTTCCAGAACTCACCCTAAAACAAAGATTTATCAGAGACTACCCCAACGGAAAATCTTCAGCACATATTATTGGATACATAAATAGAATTAATGAAAAAGATATAGATTTTATAAAAAAACAAAATTTAACCAGTCAGTATTTAGGAAGCTCTCATATAGGCAAATCAGGCACCGAAAAATTCTATGAAAATTTAATACAAGGCACTCCTGGCTTTAAAGAGATTGAAGTCGATGCTAGACAAAATGTTATAAGGACTTTAGGAGAGAGAAAACCTGTTCCTGGAAAGGATATAAATTTAACAATTGATTACAGATTGCAAAAAATTGCTGAAAATGCATTTGGAGAAAAAAAGGGGGCGCTAATTGCCATCGACCCAGAAAATGCCGAAGTACTTGCTTATGTGAGCCAGCCGACATTTAATCCATCTTTATTCACAAATGGAATTAGTCATGAAGCTTGGGCTGATCTAAATGAAAAGAGCTCCAAAGCTATGCTTGATAGAGTCACTGCTGGGCTTTATCCTCCGGGCTCAACACTAAAACCATTTGTTGCGCTTGCTGCACTTAATAACAATATTAGAAAACCGCCCTTTTCTATTTTTGATAGCGGTCGATTTAAGATGCCAAANTCTTCCAAAGTCTTTAGAGATTGGAAAAGNGGGGGGCATGGAACTGTAGATATCATTAAAGCCATTACCGTCTCATGCGATACTTTTTTTTATGGATTAGGTCTCGAGTTAGGAATTCCTAAATTAAATAAAGTGCTTAATGATTTTGGCTTTGGAAGAAAAACAATGATTGATATTAATGGTGAAAAAAGTGGTTTAATTGCTAGTAAAGAATGGAAAAAAAAGAGGTTTAATCAGCGCTGGTACGCGGGAGAAACAGCTATTACTGCAATTGGACAAGGGTTCACACTTGTCACCCCCCTTCAGCTTGCAAATGCAACTGCAAAACTTGCAAACCCAACTTTATCAATCAAGCCTCACCTGATTCTCAATATTGATGGAATCAAACAAGACCAAGAAAAAGATGAATGGGGAAAACAAAGCTATAAAGATGAAGATCTGAAATGGGTCAAAGAAGGCATGGTCAATGTAACAAAAAAAGGCGGGACTGCTGCTTTTTTAGGCAAAAAATCTAATTACCAAATGGCATCAAAAACTGGAACAGCACAATTATTTGGTTTAAAAAAAGATGAAGAATATAATGAAGATATACTCCCGGATAGTCTTAAAGACCATGCGCTCTTTATTACCTACGCCCCTGCTATTAACCCTAAAATCGTCATCGCTGTTATCGTTGAAAATGGAGGTCATGGAGGATCAGTGGCTGGACCTATCGCAAAAGAAATTTTAGATGCCTACTTAGAAAAATAAAAATTTATGTTAAAAATCTTACAGCAATATAAGAAAAGAATTGATGTGCCACTTTTAGCTGTCATATTTTTTATTCTTAGTTTTGGTCTGATCACGCTATCAGGGAGTAATTTAGATTCACCAAATATTATAATTAATCAAATTACAAATATTTTTGTCGGGCTATTAATTTTTTCGATATTAATTTTTACTAACCCTAGAATTTTATTTGTATATGCTCCCATTTTGTTTTTGTTATGCTTATTGCTATTAGTTTTAGTTCATTTTTTTGGTGTAGAAAGCAATGGGGCAAAAAGGTGGTTAGCATTTGGGGCGATCAATCTCCAACCCTCTGAACTACTAAAGGTTACCTTGCCACTAATGATTGCTTGGCTTTACCAAAACAATCAAAATAATATTTCACTAGGAATCCACTTTTTGGCAGTTTTTATTATTTTTATTCCGGTATATCTTGTTTTCCTTCAACCTGACTTAGGAACATCTATCATGATTGCCTTATCGGGTTTGCTTATAATTTTTTTAGCAGGTATACCTTGGCGCCTCATACTTACCTCCACGGTCATAACAATAATTAGCTCTCCTATCATATGGATGAACCTTCATGCTTATCAAAAAAATAGAGTTTTAAATATGCTTGATCCTTTTACTGATCCTTTAGGCACTGGCTACCATACAATTCAATCAATGATTGCAATAGGCTCAGGGGGTGGATTCGGGAAAGGTTGGGCTGAGGGCTCTCAAACAAATTTACAATTTTTACCTGAGGCTAATACGGATTTCATTTTTGCTGTCTATTCTGAAGAATTTGGTTTTTTTGGTATAGCTATCATCTTTATCTTATATCTTCTTTTCATCTATAGAATATTTATCTTAGCTAATCATATGCAAGATACGTTTTCAAAACTTTTAACAGCTTCCTTAGGTGTTTCAATTTTTAGTGCTATTTTTGTCAACATTGCTATGATTANTGGGTTAGTTCCTATTGTCGGCTTACCTCTCCCTTTTATGAGCTATGGAGGGACATCTATGGTAGTTTCATTAGCTAGTATTGGTATAATAATGAGCTTAAACAATCATAAAACGCTCATAGCAAACTAAATATCGATATGCATCAATTTATTTTAAATGTAATTTTTTTATTCCTTCTTACTGGCTGTGCGTCAAAAGGATATTCCATTGATGAAATTTTTGAAGATGGCGCTGAGATAGATTCAACACCAGAAGATTCTATAAAATATACATGCAATCAAAATAAATATTTTTATATCCAATATATTGGTGATGAGAAGAAAAGCCTTTGGATAATCTTTCCAAAAAATGAGATTAAACTTTATCAAACAGAAATTTCTAATGTATTTTCAAATGGCATTACTAAATTAATTTTTAATGAACAAACAACGACCGTTAAAAAGGATGGTTCTATTTTTTATANTGAATGTTNAAAACAAACATAATTTAGGGTTGCTCAACATAAAAAGTAAGAGTAAATTAATCATATAGGTTGCCAAAATCTGCGAGGTAGGTAATGGATAACAAATATGGGTTAGGAAGCTCGAAAGTTGCAAATGAGCTTCATAAAGACAAGCGGCATTTGAAGTGTGAAGTATGTAAAAGCGAAAATTTACATTTTTGCCCCACCATGCAAGATCATCAATGTGAAGATTGTGGTGAATGGCAGAATGATATCCCTATGAATTACTCAACAGGACGAAGCGCAGATTATTAATTAGTTACACTTCTATTTAATATTTCTATTCTTTTTAAAGTAAAATAAACTTTTTTTATAACAAAGGTAATCATGAGAATACAATCTGAATTTGTAGATTTAAAGACACCAACAGGAACAATGAGAACTTATGTTCACAGACCAAAATCAGAGTCTAAGTTTCCTGCTATTTTATTTTACTCAGAAATTTTTCAACAAACAGGCCCTATTGAAAGAGCTGCAAAAATTATGGCGAGCCATGGCTTTGTAGTTTTGGTACCTGAAGTCTTTCATGAGCTGAATGAAATTGGTACCGTGCTTAATTATGATGATGCAGGCAGAGACAAAGGCAATGCTGATAAATCTGAAAAGGACGTTCAAGCATATGACACTGATAATCAAGCTATGGTCGATTGGGTAAAGACCCAAAAGTGGTCAAATGGAAATATCGGAGCAATGGGTTTTTGCATAGGTGGACATCTTGCGTTTAGAGCCGCTCTTAATCCAAGTGTCAAAGCAACAGCTTGTTTTTATGCGACAGATCTTCATACAAATACTATTCCGAATAAACCTGGCCAACATAGTATGGAGCGTCTAGAGGATATTAAAGGTGAATTATTAATGATTTGGGGGAAACAAGATAATCATGTNCCTACTGAGGATAGAAAAAAAATANATAATCAACTATTAGATACTTCAATCAAGTTTAGTTGGCATGAATTTAATGCTCAACATGCATTCATGCGTGATGGGGAAGACAGGTATGATGCAGAAATAGCATCGCTCTGTTACCAACTTAGCTTTAGTTTGTTTAATAGAACAATAAGAGGTTAAACGCAATCAGAAAATGCTTCTAACGCTCTATAAAAATTATTATGGCTTGTTTTCTTTTTTTCTTTTACTTCAGGATTAACTTGATTTTTTAATTTTGGTCCAGAAGCTTTATTGAAAGATTGGCTTACTTTAGAAATTGTTTTTTTATTTTTCACTTAATTTTTCCTTTTGGGAATTTAAATTTAATTAGGATTTTGTCCTAATTACTGTTATATGATAAAGGTTATTAAAATGAAATTCAATTTTTTTAAATATTTTAAATAAAAATTAATCTGATGAAAATTCATGTAAATGGGCTACAAAAATATTTTGAGGTTGAACAAATATCTCTATCTAAATTAATCGAAGAATTGGCATTAACTGAAAAAAAATTTGCCATAGAATATAATGGAGAAATAATTTCAAAAGGAAATTTCACGCAAACACTTATAAAGGATGGCGACAAACTAGAGATTGTTGTGGCTGTGGGTGGTGGTTAAAAAAATGGAATCAAATAAATTATTAATTGCAGGAAAACATTATGTATCGAGGCTTCTAGTCGGTACAGGTAAGTATAAAGATTTTGAAGAAACTCAAAAGGCCATTGGGGAAAGTGGGGCTGAAATTGTAACTGTTGCTATTAGAAGAACAAATATCGGCCAAGATGCAAAACAAAAGTCTTTATTAGATTTTATACCTAAAGAAAAATATACATATTTACCAAATACAGCAGGATGCTACTCAAAAGATGAGGCCGTAAGAACATTACGTCTCGCGAGAGAATTGTTAGATGGGCATAACCTTGTCAAGTTAGAAGTATTGGGTGACCCCAATACACTGTACCCTAATGTAGTTGAGACTATAGAAGCCGCTAAAACTTTAATCAAAGAAGGCTTNGATGTTATGGTTTATACCTCTGATGACCCCATCATTGCGAAACAACTTGAAGATATAGGTTGTTGTGCAATCATGCCTCTNGCATCACTAATAGGTTCAGGAATGGGAATCTTAAATCCTCATAATTTAGAAATTATTATTGATAATGCAAAAGTTCCTATAATTGTAGATGCTGGGGTTGGAACTGCTTCAGATGCCGTTATTGCTATGGAGCTGGGCTGCGATGGGGTTTTAATGAATACCGCAATTGCAGCTGCAAATGACCCTGTTTTGATGGCCCAGGCTATGAAAAAGGCAATTGAATCTGGAAGGGATGCATTTCTAGCAGGGAGAATGGAAAAAAAGTTTTATCAAGCGACACCAAGCTCACCAACTTCGGGGTTAATTAAGTGAAAGAAAGCACTAATCCTCAGGTCTTAGTTAAAGTCACCCCACATTTCATAGAAAAAAATTCAATGATTGAATTTAACAAGTATGTTTTTTCTTATGAGGTTGAAATAAGAAATGATAGCTTACAAACTGTCCAACTAGTCAGTAGGCACTGGATTATTGAGAATTCAAAATCTGAAATATTTGAAGTAAAAGGCGAAGGTGTGATTGGCGAACAACCGACAATCCCTCCTGGTGANGTTTATATTTATTCTAGNTTTACAGAAATTAGTACGCCATCAGGNTTTATGTGGGGATCATACACCATGCTAACTGATGCTGAAGCAAGCTTTGATGTCGATATCCCTAAATTTAAATTAAATATGCCGAGAACACTACATTGAAGAATAAGTATAAGTTACTTATTATTTTCTTTTTAATCATCACAGGCTGTAAAGACGCTCACCCCCCCGTGGACTGTAATTGCCCTGAAGTAAAAACCCCGATTATCGAAGAAGAAGAGGTCAAATTTAAACCCTATAGCTTTTTAAATAAAGCGTACTGGAGTGATATTGAACATGCGCTCTCCGAAGACTACCTTATCCTCGCTTGGCCTGCTTGGATTAGAAGCTGTTCAACACTTATTAATAAAAAGGCTTGGCGTAAAGTTTGTGAGCAAGCTTATTCAATGGGTTCATCGCCTAGCAACAATGAAATAATAAATTATTACAAAAATTATTTTAATTTATATCAGGCAACAAATAATGATGGAACTAAAGAAGGTTTAATTACAGGATACTACCAACCGGTTCTTAAAGGCAATTGGAAGAAAACAAAAAAATATAATATCCCGCTTTACTCTATTCCAGAAGATTTGATTACGGTCAATTTAAGTGAAATTTATCCTGACCTTAAATACAAAAGACTCAAAGGAAGAGTCGAGGGAAATAAATTAGTTCCTTATTTTACTAGAGATGAAATTACAACAAAAACAGCNCCTCTACAAGGCAATGAATTNGTCTGGGTCAACAATGCCGTTGATGCTTTTTTTCTTGAGATCCAAGGCTCGGGTGTAATTGAATTTGAAAACGGAAGAAGAATTCAAATTGGCTATGCAGATCAGAATGGGCACCCTTACCGCTCGATGGGTCGCGCGCTTATTCATGCAGGAGAATTACAAAGAGGGAAAGTCTCCATGCAAAGCATTAAAAAATGGGCAAAAAGAAATAAAAAGAANTTAAGAAAATTTCTAAGTGCTAACCCAAGTTATGTTTTCTTTCGAATTCTTCCTGAAGGGTTGCCCGGGCCAATTGGTGCACTGGGAATCCCTATTACCTCAGAAAGGTCGGTTGCAATAGACCGTAAGTATATTCCACTTGGAGCACCCATTTTCTTAAAAACAACTAAGCCAAACTCCGATACACCAATAAAACAACTAATGATTGCCCAAGATACTGGTGGTGCAATTGGTGGTGGCGTCAGGGCAGATTTTTATTGGGGTCAAGGAAATGTCGCCGGAAAAATGGCTGGGAAAATGAAACAGGATGGCAGGATATGGGTTCTGCTTCCGAAAAACTTTAAACTACCATAAAAAAAAGGAACTACAAGAGTTCCTTTTTTTTAAGTAAGAATAAACAATTACTTGTTCATTACGTACATTGTTACTTCAAAACCGAAACGCATTTCAGTTGCAACTGGTGTTGTCCACATAATATGATCTCCTTTCTTATTTATAAATTCTACTAACAAATAGTAGTTTTAATAATATACCTACAATGCTTCAAATTAAGGTATGAAAATACCCTAAGTAAAATCATGAATGTAAAATTATGTTTATTTAAAAAAAGGCCCACATATGCGGGCCTTTAGTCACTCTAAATTACAGGAGGGTAATTAAGAGTTGTACGCAGTCTCTCCGTGAGAAGTCGTATCAAGTCCAGTTCTTTCACTTTCAACTGAAACCCTCATACCAACAACGGAATTAACAATTTTATATAAAACAAAGGTTGCGATAGCGCACCAAACTATAGTTATGCCCACACTCTTCGCTTGTATGATAAATTGTGATGCCACTGACATTCCTTCGTCAAAACCAACTCCACCAAACGTTGGTGACATTAGTATAGCTAATCCCAGTGCACCAACTATTCCTGCCACACCATGAATGCCAAACACATCCAATGAGTCATCGTAACCAATTACTTTTTTAAGGCTTGTNCACGCCCAGTATGCAAAAAGTGAGGCTACAAAACCGAGGATAATTGCTCCCATCGGCCCAACTACTGCACAGGCGGGGGTAATCGCAACTAAACCTGCAATTGCACCTGACGCGCCACCTAACATAGATGCTTTTCCCTTTTGTAATGATTCAATTAGTAACCAACCTAATACTGCTGCTGCTGTTGCAACTTGCGTATTAATCATTACTGCACCTGCTGTTCCATCTGCAGCTAACTCACTTCCAACATTGAACCCGAACCAGCCTGCCCAAAGTAAAGAAGCCCCAATCATAGTCATAGGCATATTATGTGGCGGCATGGCCTCTTTACCAAAGCCAATTCTTGGCCCTATTAAAAGCGCTAAAACTAATGCTGCTATACCTGCATTAATATGAACAACTGTTCCACCAGCAAAATCAATTGCACCCATTTCAGCAATTAATCCTCCACCCCAAACCATGTGACATATAGGTAGATATACAATAGTGAACCAACCAGCCATAAATAAAAGCATGCCAGAAAATTTAATCCTTTCAGCAAATCCACCTACAATAAGCGCAGGGGTTAGGGCTGCAAAAGTTAATTGGAAGGTTACAAATACATATTCAGGGATAGTTCCTGATACTGAATCCGGCGTAATGCCATTTAAGAATGCCGCGCCAAAACCACCCGCGATCATTTGTCCCCATGGCGTTCCCGATCCGTCTGAAAATGCGACGCTGTAACCATAGATAACCCATAAAACTGACATTAATGAAAAAGTTACAAAAACCTGCATCAGGACCGATAACATATTTTTAGATCTGACTAATCCCCCATAAAACAATGCCAAACCAGGGATTGCCATTACAATCACTAAAATTGTAGCCACGATCATCCAGGCAGTGTCACCTGAATTTAATGTAGGAGCCTCTTCCACAGCTTCCTCTAAAACCAAAACATCTTGCTCTGCTACCAGTACAGTTTCTTTAGTTATATCAAACACTTCATTTGCTATGCCCGTTTGTGTAAAGCTTAAAAGTAAAAAGCTTAATAAGCCAATTACTCCTAGTTTTGAAAATAATTTTTTCATGACTGTCTCCTTAAAGTGCATCCTCACCAGTTTCACCGGTGCGGATTCGTTGAACTTGATCAAGTGGCATCACAAAGATCTTGCCGTCACCAATTTTTCCAGTGAGTGCAGATTTTGAAATGGCCTCAATTACTTTTTTCGTGAGTTTGTCGGAGACTGCAATTTCTATTTTTACCTTCGGTAAGAAATCGATAACGTACTCAGCTCCTCGGTAAAGTTCCGTATGGCCTTTTTGACGACCAAACCCTTTAACTTCTGTGACAGTAATTCCCTGCACACCTATCTCAGAAAGGGCCTCCCTAACCTCATCAAGCTTAAATGGCTTGATAATTGCACTAATTAATTTCATATTTATTCCCCTTAAATATTAAAAAATGAGGCAGAATTAACTCTGCATCTCATAGTTAATGAATTTTAGAATCCTGCACTTAGATACCCACCAAAAACATCTTCACCAAGGAATTCACCATTCACAGTCCAAGTTGATTTATCCATATCGGTGTCAGTGTAGAAAGCCCCTATGCTATAACCTTCAGCAAATGGAAGGGCATAATCTAGATTCGCTTTCCAATCGGTATAATCAGATGCAGAGTTTCCTGCGCCATCAAATTGCTGATCACCCACATGGCCTGAAAGTGTTAAACCTGTCTCGCCAATAGGAACATCAACATCCAATGTCCAATATTCACTGCCCTTTGCATCAGAAAATCCCCATGCATCTGTTGAAACAACGTGGTAGTAGTAAACACTTGCACTTGCAAAATCAAAATCATGTGAGATACCTGCATAAAGCTCAGTTGCATCTGCTTCAGCAGCACCTAATGTATTTTCACCAGGATATAAGAACTGAAGCACCCCAACATCTAAATCAACAGGACCCGCAGAGAATGCAAATCCACCATAGACATCAATTTCTAAATCATTGTCGTCCATGTAGCCTCCTTCAGTTGTCCACTTCACATTAGAAGCCCATGTCCCCATATAGAGACCGCTTGAATGCTCAACATCGAAACCACCCTGAATCGCAGGTTCATGTTTAGTTTGAGTGTATCCACGAAATATATAATCTGAATACAAGCCTACGTTTGCGCTAAAGCTTAATTCATCAAGTATTGAGGTAGGCGCTTTAATATCCTCTACCTCATCCGCTGCAAAACTAATTGGTGCAACTGAAACTAATGCACCAACTATCGCGGCTTTAATTAATTTTTTGTTCATACTGCTTTCTCCTTTTTTAAAAACAATGCTGACACTTATGCCTGCGTACACTTATATGTAAAGCAAAAACCGTGCCAACTTTCTTTTTTTTAAATTTTTTTTTGTTTATTTAATCTAATTTGGGGAATAAACTAAATTAATTTATTGACAGTAAAAATAAAAAAAGCTGTTAAAATCAATGTTTTACGGAATAAATATATGGTAGACCGAAAGACAATACAAGAAATTTCACAAAAAATTAAACATATAGTTTCTGATTCCCCAATAAGTGACATAGAAGAGAACATTAATGCACTATTAAAGGGCATGTTCACCAAAATGGACCTTATTACTAGGGAAGAATTCGATGTGCAAACGGGTGTTCTTAAGAAAACACGGGAGAAACTAGAAAACATCGAAAAAAAATTATCTAAAATTGAAAAAGGTATTAAATAAAGTGTCCTTAAGCCTCCCCTCAGAAACAGAAGCTAAGCTAATTAAAATTCTCAGTAATCGAATTATGATAATGGACGGTGCTACAGGGACAATGATCCAAAAGCACAAGCTAACAGAAGAAGATTACCGTGGCGGCAAAGCCGGAAAATATATTAGTTTTTCTGCGCCAAAAGGAGAGCGAGAGCTTTTCTTAAAAGGCAATAATGAACTTCTTAGTCTGACTCAACCCAAAATAATTAAAAAAATCCATGAAGATTATCTAATGGCTGGTGCAGATATTATAGAAACCAATACATTTGGGGCCAACAGTATTGCCCAAGACGATTACTATATGCCCCAACTAGTTCATGAGATGAACTTCGAGTCAGCTAGGCTTGCGAAAGAAGCCGCTAAAAAATTTAGCAGCCCTGAAAAGCCTCGGTTTGTTGCGGGAGCAATTGGACCCACACCAAAAACTGCATCTATTTCACCTGACGTTAATGACCCCGGAGCAAGAAATGTCAATTTTGATCAGCTAGTAAAATCTTACAAAGAACAAACAAAATCCCTAATTGATGGCGGCGTTGATATCATTCTAGTTGAAACAGTATTTGATACACTAAACTGTAAAGCTGCCTTGTTCGCTGTAGGCCAAGTTTTTGATGAAATTTCTCAAAGACTTCCTTTAATGATATCTGGAACTGTAACCGATGCATCAGGCAGAATTTTATCAGGGCAAACAGTGAATGCATTTTGGAACTCTATCAGACATGCAAAACCATTAACCATAGGGCTTAATTGTGCATTGGGTGCAGCACTTATGCGCCCTTACGCTGAAGAACTATCGAAAATTGCCGATACACATATATGCATTTACCCTAACGCAGGACTTCCAAATCCAATGTCAGATACAGGGTTTGATGAAGAACCTAATGACACCTCAACGCTTTTAAAAGAATTTGCTGATAGTGGGTTCATTAATATTGCTGGTGGATGTTGTGGAACAACGCCTGACCATATCAAAGCAATTGCTCATGAAATGAAAAATGTATCTCCGAGAGCCCTTCCTAAGCAAGATATTTTTACTAAGCTTTCTGGGCTTGAGCCACTGAATATTAGAGAAGACACCCTATTTATCAATGTTGGAGAGCGCACAAATGTAACAGGCTCTAAAGCTTTTGCTAGATTAATAATTGAAGAAAAATTTGAAGAAGCGGTATCAGTTGCTAGGCAACAGGTTGAAAATGGGGCTCAAGTCATAGATATCAATATGGATGAAGGTATGCTTGATTCCCTTAATGCCATGAAACATTTCTTAAATTTAATCGCATCTGAGCCAGATATTGCACGTATCCCCATAATGATTGACTCATCCAAGTGGGAGGTTATAGAAGCAGGATTAAAATGTGTTCAAGGCAAAGCCATCGTGAACTCAATCTCGCTTAAGGAAGGAGAACAAGCTTTTTTAAAGCANGCTCATTTATGTAGAAATTTTGGAGCTGCTGTGATAGTGATGGCTTTCGATGAGAAAGGCCAAGCTGATACATATGAACGTAAAATTGAGATATGTAAGCGTGCTTATGACACCCTCCTTAATAAATTAAATTTTCCACCTGAAGACATTATTTTTGATCCTAATATTTTTGCTGTTGCTACTGGCATTGAGGAACATAACAATTATGCTGTAGATTTTATTAACGCCACCAAATGGATTAAGAATAATCTTCCATACGCTAAAATTTCCGGTGGGGTGTCAAATGTGAGTTTTAGTTTTCGTGGAAATGATGAGGCAAGAGAGGCCATACATACCGTTTTCTTACATCATGCAATTAAAGCAGGTTTAACAATGGGAATTGTAAATGCTGGAATGATTGGTCTTTATGATGACCTTAGCGAAGACCTGAAAGAGGCTGTAGAAGATGTCATTTTAAACCGTAGACCAGATGCTACGGAAAGAATGATTGATATTGCAGGAACACTCAAAGGAAGTAAAAAGGAAAACCTAAAACTAAATTGGCGAGGAGATGAAAATACTCCCATGACTGTTGAAAAGAAAATTGAGTATGCATTGGTACATGGGATTACAGATTTCATAGTTGAGGACACTGAGGAAGCTCGACTCAAAATAATGCGTAGTAAAAATGGTAGGCCCATAAATGTCATAGAAGGACCTCTTATGGATGGAATGAACGTTGTTGGAGATTTATTTGGTCAAGGAAAAATGTTCTTACCTCAGGTTGTTAAATCAGCACGAGTTATGAAGCAGGCAGTTGCTCACCTTGTTCCTTATATTGAAAAAGAAAAAGAAGAGGATGAAAAAAGAACAGGGATTAAAGCGAAACCCAAAGGAAAAATGTTAATTGCAACAGTTAAAGGCGACGTTCATGATATTGGAAAAAATATTGTCTCCGTTGTGCTGCAATGTAATAACTTTGAGGTAGTTAACATGGGCGTAATGGTTCCCTGCGCGGAGATACTTGCAAAAGCTAAAGAGGAAAATGTTGACATTATTGGACTTTCTGGATTGATTACCCCCTCACTAGAAGAAATGACTAATGTAGCAAGCGAGATGCAACGGGATCCATATTTTAAAGAAAATAATATTCCTTTGCTTATTGGAGGAGCGACTACATCCAGAGCACATACNGCTGTAAAAATTTCAGGNCATTATGATGGTCCCGTGATTCATGTTTCAGATGCATCTCGATCAGTTTCTGTCATGCAATCCCTAATGGATCCAAAACAAAAAATGGAATACATTGTAAATTTATCCAAAGATTATGAAAATGTTCGTCAGATGCATTTAAAGAAAAAGGGGGCATCATTTATATCAATTGATGATGCTAGAAAAAATAAGTTGAAACTTACATTTAAACCAAAAAAACCTAAATATATTGGTAGGAGAGTATTTAAAAATATTGATCTAAATTTAATCAAAGAATATATTGATTGGTCACCCTTTTTTCAAACATGGGACCTTCATGGAAAATATCCTAATATTCTTAAAGACAGTGTAGTAGGTAAAAGTGCTACAGATCTTTTTACAGAAGCACAAAAAATGCTGAATAAACTTATTAACGAAAAAAAACTAAAGGCTAATGGCGTCGTAGGTTTTTACCCTGCAAATTCTATTAATGATGATATTCAAATATTCAAAGATGAATCGATGGAGTTAGCATTTACGTACTTTTGCTTAAGACAACAAACAAAAAAACCTGTAATTAAGGGGAACCAAAACCCCAATTTATGTTTAGCAGACTTTATCTCCCCAAAAAAAAATAACGTTACTGATTACATTGGTCTCTTTGCAGTCACGTCAGGAATAAATGCTAATGTTTACGAAGACATGTTTATAAAAGCAGATGACGATTACAGCGGCATCATGGTCAAGGCCATCACAGATCGATTGGCTGAAGCTTTTGCAGAGTATATGCATGATAGAGTTAGGCAAGACTTATGGGGGTATCAAACCGAACAACTTAGTAATGAAGACATGATAAAAGAAAAGTACCAAGGGATAAGGCCTGCACCTGGCTACCCAGCCTGCCCTGAACATACAGTAAAAAAAGATATATTCGCTCTGCTGCAAGCAAAAGAAATTGGTATGGAGCTAACAGAAAGTATGTCAATGATACCTGCGTCCTCAGTGAGTGGTTTTTATTTTGCACATCCNGAGGCAAAATATTTCAGTGTTGATAAAATTGATGAAGATCAAATTAATGATATGGCCACAAGAAGATCTATTTCTAAAGAGCACTTAAAAAAATGGCTTGCATCCAGCCTTAGATAAAAAATGCATATTCATATATTAGGTATATGTGGAACATTTATGGCAGGGATAGCATCCCTTGCAAAATCAAAAGGTTTTAAAGTTACCGGATGTGACCAAAACGTATATCCTCCCATGTCAACGCAACTTAAAGTGCAAGGAATAGATATAATTGAGGGGTTNAATTCATCCCAAACAGAACTAAACCCAGATATTTATATCATCGGTAATATTGTCAAAAGAGGAAACCCTCTTATGGAGAATATATTAAATAATTATTTGCCTTACCAATCAGGCCCCCAATGGCTATATGAAAATATTCTACATGAGAAGTGGGTTGTGGCTGTTGCAGGAACACATGGTAAAACAACAACCACTGCTATGCTCACGTGGATCTTAGAATACAGCGGACACAATCCTAGCTACTTGATAGGCGGCATTCCAACAAACCTAAAATCTTCATCAAGATTAATGGAAAATAAAGAATCTAACTTTTTTGTAATTGAGGCAGATGAATATGACACCGCTTTTTTTGATAAACGCTCAAAATTTGTTCATTATCGTCCACGTACACTTATTATGAACAATTTAGAGTTTGATCATGCAGATATTTTTGAAGATCTTAATCATATAAAAAGGCATTTCCATCATCTTGTAAGAATAATGCCAGAAAAGGGTCATATTATTTCAAATGCAAAAAGTAAAGCGCTCAATGAAGTTATAAAATTAGGCATTTGGTCTGAATTAGAATTATTTAATCAACATGAAGGTTGGTCATATCAATGGGAAGATGAAGGTAAATCTATTAATATTGCCTATAAAAATATAAAGCAAGGCATCCTCTCTTGGGAGATGATAGGGGATCATAATGCATCAAATGCACTAGGTGCAATTGCAGCCTCCTATNACATTGGAGTACCAATTTCAAAATCAATAGANGCATTAACATCCTTTAAGGGCGTAAAAAGAAGATTAGAGAAAATAGGAGAATACAAANGTAACATCAAAATCTATGACGATTTTGCTCATCATCCTTCTGCTATCAAAACTACATTGGATGGAATGAAAAAACTACAAAAAGTAGGGCGGATAGTTGCAGTATTTGAGCCAAGGTCCAATACAATGAAGCTTGGAAAANTAAAAAAAGACCTACTAAATAGCCTATCATCAGCTGATGTGGTTTATTGCTTCGAAAATAATTTAGACTGGAGTCCAGCTGAATTATTTAAAAATACACCGAAAGTAAGGGTCTCAAATAATACTGATTGGATTTTAAATAGTATTATTGAAGAAAAGCAACCAAATGACCAAATTGTTTTTATGAGTAATGGCGGATTTTCAGGAATTCAAAAAAAATGTTTAAATTTATTTCAAAATGAATAATGATAGTAAATTAAAATATACAACCCATAAAATATCTATTGCCGTCGTTCTTTCTCTATTACTTCACCTAATGTTCTTTGCAAAATTAGATTTTAACAAGCTTTTAGNAAGTAATGATAATTACCATACAAATGAGTTAGAAGTCTTTGTTGAGCCCGAGGAAGAAAAAATAGGAAGTGAGCGTAGAGTTGAACGATTGCCAAAACAAAATGATAATTTAGAAAAATTAACAAATAATAAAATAACTAAAGAAGGTAAAGAAATTATTCCCGAAATAAAAGACAATACAGATGGCCCTATCAAAAAGAATCAGAATCAATCAAATGATGAAATAGTTACTCGAAAAAAATCTATAGATAAAACTAAGATTTTATCAAACCTCAGCAAACTAAATCTAAACATTAATATTCCATCACAAAATAAAAATATAAGAATAAAAAATATATCAGCCAAATCCCCTGAATATATTTATCGTTTATATTTTGAGGCCTGGAAAAAGAAAGTAGAGAGAATGGGGGCAATGAATTATCCCGATTCAGCAAAAATAAATAACAGCTTTAGTAATCTTATAATGAAAGTGACTATTAATTTTAATGGTGAGGTTGATAATATCTCCATTATAAAAAGTTCTGGTAAGGATGACTTAGACTTAGCAGCCATAGGTATAGTTAGAAATGGGTCGCCGTATGCGCCTTTTAGTGAGCAAATGAAAAGAGAGGTTGATAAAGTTAATATCACAAGAATATGGAGATTTACTGANGATAAAAATTTATCTACTAATAAATAATGGTTTATTACAAATATCATATTTTTTTCTGCTTAAATCAAAGAAATGGCCAAGAACAATGCTGTTGCGATTCTGGTGCAGAGGATAATTTTAACTATATGAAACGCAAACTTAAATCACTTAATCTGTATGGTACAAAGCAGTCAAGAGTCAATCGAGCGGGATGCTTTAACCGCTGTCAAGAAGGCCCCTTAATGGTGATTTACCCAGAAGGAACATGGTATAGATATATTGATAATGAAGATATTGATGAAATCATTAATCAACATATTATTAATGGCAAAAGAGTGAAACGTTTATTAGTTTAAGCTTTCAGAAATAAATGTATTCAATTTATTTCTTGTGTGATCAGATATTTTAGTTTTCTCAAATTTTTTTTGCTGTGACCAAATTGTACCTGGAAAATGATTATCATTATAAAATCTTGGAATAATATGCCAGTGAATATGAGGAGTTAAGTTACCCAAAGAAGCTAAATTAATCTTATCAGGCTTATAGAAAATTTTAATTGCTGACTCAACAACAAAAACAACATTCATTAATTCAATCCTGACATCCTTATCAAGATCAGTCATTTCCTTTATATGCTGTATATATTCAACACGATAATATGCCGAGTATGAAGGATCATCTATCTCAACAACTCTGAATTTACTATTTTTCCATATTATTGGATTAACAGGGTCTAAACATAAATCACATTTATCCATTCATGAAACCTCAAGCATCTTATTAAGGGCAAGCTTTGCGAGGGTGGCTTCCTTTTGCGGAACCTTAATTACATTTACTGGGTTACCTTCTATTATATTCTCTAAAGACCAGGCAAGATGTTGTGGATCTATTCTTGCCATAGTTGAACATTCACAAATAACATGTGACATAAATTTAACAAACTTACCTTCAGATTTCATTTCTTTTGCAAGTCGATTAACTAAATTAAGCTCCGTGCCAACTAACCATTCAGTTCCTGAATCTGCTTTCTCTATGGTGCGGAGAATAAATTCTGTAGAGCCTACGAGATCCGAATTTTTACATACATCAAAAGGAGCTTCTGGATGAGATATAACATTTCCATTAGGGTAATTTTTTTTGAAATCTTGAATGCTTTCCACTCTAAACATTTGATGAACGGCACAGTGTCCTTTCCATAACAAAATTTTAGATTCAATTATTTGTTTTTCTGTTAGGCCTCCTAGTGGTAAATCTGGGTCCCACACAGGCATCTTGTCAAGAGGAATACCCATCTTATGACCTGTCCATCTTCCTAGATTTTGATCTGGGAAAAAAAGTGCTTTTTCTTTTTGTTCAAATGCCCAATTCAATATTTTTGGTGCATTTGTTGAAGTACATACAATTCCTTGATGTTCCCCACAAAATGCTTTTAAATCAGCTGCTGAATTAATATAAGTTACAGGAGTAATTTTTTCATCAAAATCTACAACCTTAGAAATCTCCCTATACGTCCTCTCAACTTTTGCTAGATTGGCCATATCAGCCATTGAACAGCCAGCTGATAAATCTGGAAGTATGGTAATTTGATCGTCTCTTGATAAGATGTCTGCAACTTCTGCCATAAAGTGGACACCTAAAAAAACAATATACTTAGCCTCCAGTTTTTGGACATATTGTGCTAACTTTAGAGAATCTCCCGTAAAATCAGCATGTCTATAAACTGCCTCATTTTGGTAATGATGCCCCAGGATGACAAGATCTTTTCCTAGTATTTTCTTTGCCTCAATAATTCTTTCCTGGCAAATATCATTTTTTAATTTTTCAAATTGATCAAAGGTTATTGTGGAAGTGTTCATTGGGTAAATTCTAACTTACTATCGATTTAATTTCGCATAATTTTTCTAACGCCTTGCGATTTGTCCAAGAAAATACTTTATCCTTGGCATCCTTAATATTGAACCATTTATATTCTAAATGTTCCCTAGGAGAGATTTTTATAGCTATTTTTTTTGGAACTTCCAAACCAAAAATATGCTCAGTATTTTTATAAATATTTGGTGAGTATCGATGTCGCCAATGGGAATAAATTTCATACTCATAATTAAGGTTCCAATCTTGTAATTTGTATTGATTGGGATTTATTCCTGTCTCTTCAAAAACTTCCCTTCGAGCTGCCTCATAAGGAGATTCTTCTTTCTCAAGACTTCCTGTAACAGACTGCCAAAATCCTTTTTTATCAGCCCGATGAAGTAACAAAATATCATTTTTTTTTGTATAAATAACAATCAATGATGATACTGGTATTTTATATTTCTGAGTTTTCAAATATTGGGTAGTTTAAATATAATATTTTCTTCAATACCACTCATTTCATCAACTAAAACATCGTAATCATGCTTAATTTTTTTTATGAGATTTTTCACTAAAATTTCTGGGGCTGAAGCACCTGCAGTAATTCCAATCCTTTTTTTATTTAGCAGGATAGATAAATCAAAATTTTCTATATTTCCTACTAGCACAGATTCAACTCCTTCTTGCTTTGCTAGCTCAACTAATCTCGTCGAATTTGAGCTATTAGATGAACCGACAACAATGATAAGCTCTTTATCTTTTACTAATGACTTAACAGCATCTTGACGGTTTTGTGTTGCGTAACAAATATCATCTTTATTTGGACCCGTTATGTTAGGATATTTTTCCTTTAATTTTTTTATAATAACTTTAGTTTCATCAATTGATAAAGTTGTTTGTGTTACATAACTTATTTTTTCTGTATTTTTAAGCTCTAAACTATCAACTTCAGCTTGATTCTGTACTAAGAAAATTTTATCGTCTTTATCTACTTGCCCCATCGTTCCTTCAACTTCAGGATGACCCTCATGGCCTATCATGATAATAATATTTCCTTTAGAGCTTTGTGAGATAACCTGCCTATGAACTTTCGTCACCAATGGACAAGTCGCATCAATTGGAATTAAATTAAAATCTTGTGCTTTTTTTTTAACTAATTTTGACACGCCGTGAGCGCTATAAATAACATGACTGCCCTTTGGAATAGCTTCCATATCATCAACAAAAATGGCTCCTTTTTTTCTTAAATCCTTAATTACAAATTCATTATGAACAACCTCGTGTCTTACATAGATTGGTGGGCCATATTTTTCAAGAGTTTTTTCCACAATCATGATAGCCCTTTCAACCCCAGCACAAAAACCTCTTGGCTCTGCTAACATAATATTTATTTCTTTCTGCATCTTATAAATTTAGGATTCTAAAAGAAGCCTTTCACCCTTAATTAGATCGTCAAAAGACTCTTTTTCTCTAATTACGTGAATTTTATCTTTATCAATCATAAGCTCATATAACCTTGGCCTCGAATTATAATTTGAACTCATCGACATTGCATAAGCCCCTGCATCCAGAATAACCAAAATATTATTAGGCTCGATACTCATCATTCTATCTTTTCCAATAAAATCGCCCGTTTCACAAATTGGCCCAACGATATCAAAATTAAGTTTTTTTTCAGTTGTATCTGATACATTTAAAATTTTATGGAAAGCTCCATATAATGAGGGACGCATCAGATCATTCATTGCAGCATCTATAATTGCAAAATTTTTGACTTGATCTTTCTTTACATATTCAACCTTTGTCATTATCACTCCAGCATCTGCCATAATGGCTCTTCCAGGCTCTAAAAGAATTTTTATATCTCTGTCTTTAGTTAGTGTTGCGACTACCTTGGCATATTCATTAAAGGCGATCGTTTTCTCATCCTCATAACTTACCCCAATACCTCCCCCAATATCCATATGCTTAATTTTTATTCCTTCTAATTCTAATTTATCAACTAGCGCTATTAACTTTCTAATTGAATCTTCGAAAGGTTTAAGGTCAGTGATCTGTGAGCCTATATGACAATCAATTCCTTCTATTGAAATTGAATCAAACTTTTTAGCTCTTTTATATAAATCAAAAGCACACGCTTCACTTACTCCAAATTTATTCTCTTTAAGCCCAGTTGATATATATGGGTGTGTATTGGCATCAACATTTGGATTTACCCGAATCGAGATAGATGCTTTTTTATTCAATGACTTTGCTATTTCTTGAATTCTACTCAGCTCATCTTCTGACTCAATATTGAAGGCAAGTATATTAGTTTCGATAGCCAGTTTAATTTCTTCTGAAGTTTTACCAACACCAGAAAAAACAATTTTTCTCGGATTGCCTTTTGCAGCAAGAACTCTTCTTAACTCTCCGCCTGAAACAATATCAAAACCTGCGCCATTTTTTGCTAATAAATTTAATATTGCTAAATTAGAATTAGCTTTAACCGCAAAACAAATCAAATGTTTTATATCTTTAAACGCTGCCTCAAAATTTTTAAAGTTGTCTGTAATTCTTTGTTTGGAATAAATGTAACTTGGCGTAGCAAACTTTTCTATAATTGAACCAACATGAACATCCTCAATAAAAAAATTCTTATTTTTCTTAACTAAAATTGAAGCTTTCATTTCAGGCGAATTGTTTATCTTCTATAAAGGATTCATCTTCATATTTTTCTAACTGCGACTGGGGATATTTTTCTTCTGGAATATAAAGATCTCCTTTGGTACCGCACCCACATAGTAAGAGAATATAAAAATAGATTAAAAAATTATTTTTTTTCATCCATCTATTTTATCATTAAAAAAGCTTTACCCATTAAGCTTTCTTGCTAGCAAGTTTTCAACTATAAGGCCATTCACAACACCAAAAATTAGTGAAGATAATAAAAATAAAGGTAATAAATATAGAATGCCATCGTGGGGAATGATCCATAACCTAACAACTAAGAACTGGCCTAAGACATGCGCTGAAGAAGAAACAACACTTAATCCAATTACACTCATAAAAGCTTTATTGATATCTTTAAGAAAATACATCGAAAGTAAACTCATTACTGCACCCATTAGGCTTAAAAAAAAAGTCGGGCCTAGGAAAGTGCCTAAAATCATACTTGCAACTAATACCCTTAATAAAGATACCCATACCCCTGTTATAAAATTATATTTATAAATCGTAAATAGAATAATAATATTTGCAATACCTGGCTTTACACCTGGTATGGGGCTTGGTATAAAAAAATCGATAATCGCTAGTGCAACTGCAATTGCTGATAGTTTTGCAATCATATGGTCACTTTTAGAGATTTTAATAATTGATTGAGTCATAATTTTTTTTATCGCCGATTATAAAAAGTGATACATAATTTGGTAGACATACAACCATTTGATTTTTTTTATTTACCCATCCTTGATGAACGCAATATTGTTTTCTGCAAGGTGATTTTTTTATTCTTGCTTTACCATTTTTAATCTCAATTTGAGATTGACCAATCTGCCCATCAACTAAAATTATTCTGTCTTGATTTATACTGTAGGTTCCGAGAGTAGATTGTCCTTTTTCTATTTCAATATATTTACCATCTGGTAAATCCCACCACATGAACATAGATAAAACTATTAGGAAAGAGGTGAGGGTAATAATTAACCAATCTCCTGTTTTAAACTTCCTAATAAATAGTAATTTTCTTATCATCAATTTTTTCTTGCCACATAATTATCTTATTCAGTTCATCACTTATCAATATTTCATTATTCTCTAAAACAATCAAATAATGACTGATACTTAATTTTTTAGCCATTTCTATTTTTTTCTGAACCCCTACAATAAATAGTGGTTGGGTGTATGCATCTGATTTTTCTCCCGAATTCTCATCTGGTGGAATTAATATCGTCACTGATTGTGTATTTGTAGGTGGATAACCCGTGTACGGGTCGATAATATGTGAGTATCTTTGTTGGTTTAAAGTAAAATATTTTTGGTAATCTCCTGATGTTCCTATTGACCAGCCTGACTTCAACGGTAGAGTAGCCATCGCATTTGGGTTTCTAGGATCTTGGACTCCTACAATCCATTCTCTATCACCGTGCATACCCATGGCCAAAATATTTCCCCCGATATTGATCAGTGCATTATTTATTTTATATTGTTCTAGTATCCTTTTAGCTTGATCTAATGCATAGCCTTTGGCATATGCCCCCATATCAATTTGTACATACTTGTTTAAGCTGTTGAGTTCATCATTTTTTATTTTAATGTTATTCATGGAGGGCTTAGCTTCAACAAATTTAGTAATGACCTTTGGGTCCGGGATTGACTTAAGAGGAATGTCTGAATGAAATCCCCATAAACTTACAAGCTTCCCAATAGCTGGATTAAAAAATCCTTCGGTTTGATTTTCATAATCTTGCCCCCTTCGAATCAAAGAAATAACCTCTTGATCCTCTAATAAAAATGGAGAATCATTTTTAATTGCTTTATTTATTTTAAAAATTAAGCTTTTTTCCCAGGGATGGAGTAATTGATGGAGCCTATTAAAATTAGATAATATTTTATCTGATGCTTCTGAAGCTATTTTTTTTGATTCTCCAAATATCTTAATATCCACTATCGTGCCAAAAATGTAATCTTTTTTTTGAAAAAGTTTATTTCCACACTCACTAAGAGAAAAAATAATGATAACCACGATAAATAATACTGAAAGCTTTAGATGCTTTTTCATTGGGCAAGGTTAAAGTGCATCAATAACATACTCAGCGCAATTAAAACCTGTTTGTTTTTCTATTTCAACTAAGCATGTTGGGCTTGTAACATTTATTTCAGTTAAGTATTTTCCAATAACATCAATGCCCACAAAGCCTAGTTTATTTTTGACTAAATATTGTTTAATTGAGTTAACAATTTTGATATCTTGTTCCGTTAACTTTTTCGCAACCCCCACTCCCCCTTTAGCTAAATTTGCCCTAAAATCTAGATCACCTGGAATTCGTGCTAAACAAAATGGAAGCGGTTCACCTTTGATAATAATAATACGTTTGTCCCCTTTAGTAATATCTGAAACATATTTTTGGGCCATCATAACTTTACTATCTTTTACCGTTACAGTTTCAAGAATGCTATTCAAATTTTGATCTGAATTATCCGTCACAAAAATTCCATTACCTCCCATCCCGTTGATGGGCTTAAGAACAATCTTTTTATGTATTCTAAGAAAATTTATTACATCTTTAGAGGTTGAAGTGACAATTGTTGGTGGGATAATTTCTTCGAAATTAAGAATGGAAAGCTTTTCATTATGGTTTCTAACTGATGAAGGGTTATTAATAACCTCTATATCTTTTTTAACCGCATGGTCTAATAGATAGGTTAGGTTTAAATAATCATCGTCAAATGGAGGGTCTTTTCTAATAAAAATTTTATTAAAAAAAGCACTCTCATGTAATTCAGAATTTTTATAATTAATTTTTTCCTTAAAACCTAGGACTTTATGACTATAGATATTTAAATTGCCCTCATTCATTGAAAATTGATTAATTTCACAAAAGTATGTATCAATCTTTCTTCTAACACATTCTTTCATTAACAATAAAGTAGAATCTTTAGTTGTATTAAGTGAATCGACCGGATCAATTATAAAAAGATAAGCCATCAATCCTTTCCCGCAAGTTCTTTGGCTGATGCTAACATTGATAATCTAGCGATAACGCCATAAGCATAAAATCTATTGGCTTTATCATGACAAGGCCTGCCTTGGTCTGGCATTAGACATGAGGCTTCAAAAGCTACTGGCACAAAATGCATTCCTGGGGAATTCAAATTTTCATCTTTACTCTTGCTAGTATGAACTCGATAAAACCCTCCAATTACAAAATGATCTATCATATATACCACTGGCTCAGCTACTGCAGAATTAATTGTTTCTTCTGTATGAATGCCTTCTTGCACAAGCACCTCGGATACTGACAAACCTTCCTTCACAACTGACATTTTTTTTCTCATCTTTCTATTAAGATTTACAGCTTCTGAGCTATTCTTAACTGTCATCACCCCCATTCCATATGTGCCAGCATCTGCCTTTATAACCACGTAGGGATCTTGAGAAATATTATATTCCTTATATTTTCTTTGTATTTGACTCAAAAGTCTGTCAATAGAATCTACAAGCCTATCCTCGCCTTCACGTCCTGAAAAATCCAAATTGTCTAATTTCTCCGACAATGGATCAATCAACCAAGGATCACTTCGTGTTAACGATGAGAACTCTTTAGCCACTTGACTAAAGTAATGGAAATGAGATGACTTTCTTCTGGTAGGCCAGCCNGCATTAATNGGTGGAATNATTTGCTGTCCAATATTTTTAATAATTTCAGGNACGCCGCCCGATAGATCNTTGTTCAAAATAATTGAACAAGGAATAAATTCAGATCCATCTTTATTTTTTAAAAATAAAAAATCTTCCCTTTTTTCAATAGGCTCTATGGTAATAAAATCATCTTCGTCTATCTTAATATTAGTGGATTCAGAAATACTTATATCTACGGTGCCAATCCTAACCTCTAATCCAGAATTTTTTAAAATTTCTTTAAGCTGATATAAATTCTTTAAATAAAACATATTTCTTGTATGTTTTTCAGGAATAATTAAAACTCTTTTTGCCTCCGGACAAACTTTTTCTATGGCAACCGAAGCGGCTTGGATAGCTAAGGAAGCAAAGTCTGGATTTAAATTATTAAACCCTCCTGGAAATAAATTCATATCAACAGGAGCTAACTTAAATCCAGAATTTCTTAGATCAACTGATCCATAAAACGGAGCTTGGTTTTCTAACCACTTCGCTCTAAACCATTGTTCAATATCACAGCTACGATGAATAATAAAATTTTCTAATTCTAATAATTCTTTTGTTAGGTTCACTTTTAAGGGCTGATTCATATAATGTCTTTCCCTTGTGCCTGAAGATCTGCATGGTAACTGCTCCTAACCATTGGTCCACTTGCAATTGATTCAAAACCTAATCTCTCTGCCTCAATCTTTAGGCTCTCAAATTCATCAGGCGAAACATATCTTGCAACTGGCAAGTGAAACTCAGTAGGCTGGAGATATTGCCCTAACGTAATCATATCTACCTTGTGGCTTCTTAAATCTTTCAAAACTTCAATAATTTCTTCGTTCGTTTCTCCCAAACCTAACATCAAACCAGATTTTGTTGAAACATTTGGATACTTGCTCTTATATTTTGATAATAAATTTAAAGAATGCAGATAATCAGAGCCAGGCCTTGCTTGCTTATAGAGTCTCGGGATAGTCTCAAGATTATGATTAAATACGTTTGGTGGTGACTCATATAAAATGTCTATTGCCTTATCCAAACGGCCTCTAAAATCTGGCACAAGAATTTCAATGCTTATACTTGGATTTAATTTTCTTATTGAATTAATACACTTAACAAAATGTGAGGCACCCCCGTCTCTTAAATCATCTCTATCGACACTCGTAATAACAACATATTTTAACTTTAATGATGAAATGGTTTCTGCTAAATGATATGGTTCTTGCTCATCTGGTGGCTTAGGTTTTCCATGCGTTACATCACAAAATGGACATCTTCGTGTACACAAATCTCCTAAAATCATAAAAGTTGCTGTGCCATGACTGTAACATTCTGAGATATTGGGGCAACTTGCTTCTTCACAAACACTGTGTAATTTTTGTTTGCTAAGTAAGTTTTTAACTCTCATGTATTCTGCTGTTTTTGGCAGCTGCATTTTAATCCATGCAGGTTTTTTTAGAGGCTCTATTGGAATTATTTTAATAGGTATTCTTGATGTCTTATCCCTACCCAATTCTTTTTTATTTCTCATTTAAGGACCTAAATTTATTTTTAAATTGCTCCAAAACTTCTTTGACAATTTCACGTTGATCAATTTCTGGTAGATACTCATTCAATTGTGCCATTTTTAGATCTTCATAACCACAAGGATCGATATCAAGAAAGGGTTTTAGATTCATATTTACATTTAAACTTACACCATGATAAGTGAAACCTTTTTTTACTCTCAGACCAATTGAAGCAATTTTTTTCTGATCAATATAAACACCTGGCGCATTTTTTTTTAGCTCTCCAACTACCTTTCTTTTTTTAAGAAATAATAAAATAGAGTCCTCAATACCAGAAACTAGCTGTCTAATTGAGAGCCTATTCCTCTCAAGACTAATAAGAAAATAAAAAATTATTTGGCCTGGCCCATGAAATGTAATTTTCCCACCGCGGTCTACAAACAAATGCGGTATTGAACTTTTAGGCAACTTAGATTCTCTTTTATTAAGACCAGTTGTATATATAGGATTATGCTCTGTGACCCAGATCTCATCTGATTTTGGGTTTTTTTCAATATGGATTTTCATTGACGCCCAGCAAGACTTATAATCAGTTAACCCTAAATATTTTATATTTAAATCCATTTATAAAACAAACTTGGTAACTTTTAGTCCGGATAATTCTATATAAATATTATCTAACTGTTTCTGTGACAAAACGAATACTTTGCACGTTAGGCTTATATATTTTCCTGTGCTACTCCCTTTCATGTCAATACAAGAGCTATCAAATCTTGCGTCATACTTAGTTATTGATCTAAGGACGATATCAGAAAAATTTTCAACAGCATCACCAATCACTTTAATAGAAAAATGACAAGGAAATATTATTAAAGGCTCTTTTGTTGGATCATCCATTAATCTGTTTATAGTTATCTTTTAACAATAAAACCATTTATAAAAAAATTTTCAGATAACTCATCTTTCTTATTTTTGGCTATTTGTTGATCTTCGAATGGCCCAATCAATACTTGAAATTTATTATCATTCTGAATTTTTTTAATCCTTTCATTTTCAACAGTCCCTAATTTTTTTATTTTTTCTATTAGGTTGTTTGCATTTTTTTCATCAGAAAATAAGCCAGCTTGTATATATATATTGATGTTACTTACTTCAATTGTGTTATCGGGGTTTATTAATTCTACCTTTACAAGCTCGCTTCCTTTTTCGATAATTTCTAATCTATCAGCTGCTGCATAAGATAAATCAATAATACGGTCTTTAACAAAGGGGCCTCGATCGTTCACACGGACTATCACAGTTTTTTTATTTTTTAAATTTGTTACTTTCACATAACAAGGAAGCGGTAAAGTTTTATGCGCTGCTGTCATCTCATACATGTTATAAACTTCCCCAATTGATGTTTTGTTACCATGATATTTTTTCCCGTACCACGTGGCATAACCAGTTGCCATATATGGTTTTAACGTTGTCATTGGATAGTATGTTTTACCAAAAACCTTATAAGGGCGATTTGAGAATTTATTTAATGGTTCTTTTTTTGGTGTTGCATCAGGGATGCTTGAAAGGTTTTCTGGAATTTTTTCTTCAGGCCCATCATCAAGGTAGTAAGCACCTTTAGAATCTGCATTTACAACAGGTTCCTCACTATTCTTTTCAATATTGTTTGTTTGACAGCCAGCAAAATTTAAAGTTATTGCTAAAAAGATAATAATTTTTATATTATTCATTCATTTCCATGTTTAAGTTTGAATCAAGTTGTTCAATTTTTTTTTTGTACTCTATCATCTCATTGTTATTGTTCTTCGCTTTTGCAATTTTATACAAATAAAAATATGATTGCGTATGTTTTTTATTTTGGCTGACAACTTTTTTAAATAACTTATATGCCTTGCCCTCTTTATTCAAATGATAATTCGCCAAGCCTAAATGGAAATTCGACTCATCTGCATTTGGTTCATCTTTAACCCAATCTTCTGATATTATCATTAGCTTGCTCCAGTCTTTTTTATTGAGAGCACTTACTACCCTCATAAAGTATGGCTGATTGTCTTCTGATCTGTCCCAAAAGGCTCTTTCAGGGGCGGTCGTATCTGAGATTTCTTTCCCATTAGCTAACATTTCTTTAATAATTTCTACAGGCATACTGTAATAAAAAGCAGGTCTTCCTGGTGTTTTAAAAGTTGTAATGCCTAGCAATTCACCATCGTAATTGAAAAGGCCGCCTCCGCTAGCACCTAATGAAAAAGGGGCGGAAGACTGAATAATTTGATTCCCGTCATAATCGAATTTAGCTTTAACCGTACCAAAGGACGAACCTGGTCTCGCAGCATTTCCTCGATAACCTTTTGCAAAGACATCCAATTCATACTCCACATCGGCAGCATTTATCATTGTTACAGGCTTTAATTCCAGAAACTTAAATTTTAAAATACATAAATCACTTTTCCAATCTGCTATTAACACATATGGGGGGTAACTTACTCCATATTTTGTTACATGGATCCCCTGTGAATTTGCAATTACATGGCAATTAGTTACGACGTAGTTTTTTGCGACCACAACCCCTGAACCCACGCCATAATTACCCTTATCGTTTATGACGTGAACTTTGACAACTGATCGGTTTGCATTAAATAGAACCTCTGTGCCTGGCATTGAAAAACAGGTTATTGGAAATATTATACTAAATAGAATTAATTTCTTTATCATGGCTAAGAAATAACTAATTTTTGAATAAGCAGTAAACAAAATTAACTGCCTAAGTTCATGTTATTTTAGCCGCACTTACTCTCGCCACAGTTTAAACAAGTAAGGCAACCATCCATCATAATAGCTGCTTTTGTTTGACATTTATTGCATAGCTGTGCGTCTTTTGGGAAGCCTGATTCATCTAATTTATCTGGATTCTTTTTAAGGTATTCTGCTTTTTTTTCGTCGATTAATTGCTGCTGATGCTCCTCCGGCAATGTTACTTTTAGCATGCCAATATTTTTAAGATGCTCCTCGAGAACCTGCCCTAGTTCAGCAACTAAACTAGGTACATATTTGCCCCCTTTTTTATAATAACCTCCATTGGGATCAAAAACACTCTCTAGCTCTTCAATTAAAAATGTCAAATCACCACCTTTTCTAAATACAGCTGACATTACCCTTGTAAGGCCTACTATCCATTGAAAGTGCTCCATATTTTTGGAGTTTACAAATATCTCAAAAGGTCTCCTATGTTCCTGCTCAGTACCTTCATTCATAATGACATCGTTGATAGTTATATATAAAGCATGTTCAGTTACTGGAGTTTTAACCTTATAAGTGGATCCTGTAATTTTATCTGGTCTTGCTAAAGGCTCCCCTATCTGAACTACTTCAGCGGGCNCCTCTTCCTTTTCGCTTTTCTTTTCAACAACAGAATAGCCTACAATTTTCTTTTCAATCTTGATTGACATCTACTAACTCCTAAAATTTTCCGTAATAGCCTTCTTTCAAGGCATCGTACAAATTAGCTGCTGAATGAATTTCTCCATCATACTCAATTTCTTCATTACCTTTTACCTCAATTTCTTGGCCATCATCGAGAGTAAATTTATAGCTGGTATTTTCTAAATCTTTATCCGTCACTAATACCCCCTGAAATGCTTCAGGATTAAATCTAAAAGTCGTACAACCTTTTAATCCCTTCTCATATGCGTACAAATATATTTCCTTAAAATCTTTGTAATCATAATCCGTAGGTACGTTTATTGTTTTAGATATTGAACTATCAATCCATTTCTGTGCTGCAGCTTGAATATCCACATGCGCTTTTGCTTTAATGGTTGATGAATCAATAAAATATTCTGGTAGTTTCTCATCTGCTTTTTCTGAAAAAGGCATAGCGTTAGGGTTTACTAATGCTCTATATGCAAGAAGCTCATAAGAAAAAACATCGACTTTTTCCTTTGATTTTTTACCCTCTCTAATAATATTGCGACTGTAGTGATGTGCAAATGATGGCTCAATCCCATTACTCGCGTTATTTGCTAGAGACAACGAAATCGTGCCTGTTGGAGCAATAGAGCTATGATGAGTAAATCTAGACCCCGATTTAGCTATCTGAGTTTGAATAGATTCAGAAAACTGTTGCATATATCTGCTGTATTTTCCTAGCAAAACCTTCCCTTTTACCTTATCACCGACTTTAATTCCGTCTTTTTTCATTTCAGGCCTCATCAAAAGCATCGATGCAGTGACCTCAAAATCTTCATCCATAATTGGTGCTGGCCCCTTTTCTTTGGCAAGATCTATCCCTACCTGCCATCCTATCTCAGCTAAAATTCGGCTAACTTCATCTGTGAACTTCAAAGATTCTTCATCTCCATAAACAATGCCCATCATTGATAGTGCAGACCCAAGCCCAAGATAACCCATTCCATGCCGTCTTTTTCTAGCAATTTCATCTCTTTGCTTGCCTAGCGGCAAACCATTTATTTCAACAACATTATCGAGCATTCTGGTAAATATACTTACGACCTCTTTATACTTATCCCAATCAAAATAAGCCTCTTTTGTAAAAGGTTTTTTCACAAATTTTGTTAGGTTTACAGACCCTAAAAGACATGCGCCATAAGGAGGGAGTGGCTGTTCACCACATGGGTTTGTCGCTCTGATGTTCTCACAAAACCAATTATTATTCATCTCATTTACACGATCAATCAATATAAACCCTGGCTCTGCATAATCGTATGTAGATGACATGATTATGTCCCATAACCTTTTAGCCTGAATGACTTTATACACTCGGCATGCCACTTTTCCGTAATCTTTCCCCTCAGTTTTAGAAAGATACTTTCCTTCTACTGGCCAGTTTCTCCAAACTATTTGCTCCTCATCTTCTAAATCTAGATTCTCATCTTTTGCTTCTTTCGCCGTTACAGGGAATGCTACCTTCCATTTTTGGTCATTTTTAACAGCTTCCATAAAATCTTTAGTAATCAAACAGGATAAATTAAACTGCCTTAATCTGCCATCTTCTCTTTTTGCTTTAATAAAATCAGTGATGTCAGGGTGAGCAATATCAAAAGTTGCCATTTGCGCTCCCCGTCTTCCGCCCGCACTTGAGACTGTAAAACACATGCGATCATAAATATCCATAAATGAAAGCGGCCCACTCGTATAAGCTCCTGCCCCTGCAACAAATGCACCTTTTGGTCTTAACGTAGAATATTCATAACCAATACCACAGCCAGCCTTAAGCGTCAGGCCTGCTTCATGCACTTTATCTAAAATATCAGTCATGCTATCTTCAATGATTCCTGATACCGTACAATTAATTGTGCTTGTGGCTGGTTTATGCTCTAAAGCTCCAGCATTCGAAGTAATTCTTCCTGCAGGAATAGCTCCGTTTTGTAATGCCCAAAGAAATTTGGCACTCCATTCATCTTGAACCTCTTTTTCTTCTACTTCGGAAAGTGCTTTAGCAACTCTTAGGTAAGTTTCGTCAACATCCTTATCAACAAAATCCCCTTTCTTTGATTTAAGTCGATATTTTTTATCCCATATATCAAGTGAGACTGGTTGAACTGGAATCGATCCCTCTTCTGGCTGATCATCATTACTTGGTACCGCTTTAAGCATTACAAACTCCCTAATATAAAGTGCTAAATTACTTACTCTTATGAAAATTATTGATTTTTTTAAAACCACTACATCTTGTGTCTACATAAAAAATAATATCATCTGGTTGTGTATGGTCAAGTAATTTTTATTAAAAAATAACAACAAAAATAAATACCATATAAAACAATGGCTTTGTCATTCAAAATAAATTTATTTGTACATTATTTATATGAGAAAATAAAAAAAATGCGACTATTCATATACAACATCATAGTTTATCTTATTCTCCCCCTCACTATAATCAAATTGATTTATCGAGGGATAAAAAATAAAGATTATTTAAGATGTTGGGCTGAACGTTTTGCAATTTACCCTCGCAATGGAAAAAGCATTTGGGATAAAAGAAAAACCTTATGGATTCATTGTGTTTCAGTTGGAGAAACAAAAGCAATTTTTAAGCTTTTAGAGGAATTACAAAAAAAATATCCTCAAGCACACTTCTTAATCACAAACGGGACTCCAACAGGAAAGAAGGTTGTGCTCCCACAAAATAAAAATATTCACAGAAGCTATCTACCTTATGACGCAAACACCTTAGTTAAAAAATTTCTTAATTTTTATAAACCTACTGTCGGAATTTTGCTTGAAAAAGAAATTTGGCCAAACTTTATTACCCAATGCAATCATAGAAAAATTCCCCTGCTTCTGATTAATGGAAGACTCTCAAATAAATCTGTTACTAAGTATCTAAGATTTAAAAAATTTTATGCTCCTTTACTAAATAAACTTGCAAAGATTTGCGTCCAAAATATATCTGACAAACAAAACTTTGAGAAATTAACTTCTCATAAGGTACATGTAATGGGCAACTTAAAATTTGACCAAACACCCCCAAAAGATACAAAGAAAAAAGCAAAAATNATAAAAAATAATTTAATGATCAACGACCAAGTTGTCATAGTTGCTGGCAGTACACGAGAGGGAGAAGAAGGAATTATTATTGATCAAATTTTAGCTATGAATATGAAAGACATAACTTTAATTCTGATACCAAGGCACCCTGAAAGATTTCTTAAAGTTGAACATATATTAAAGTCAAAAAATTTGAAATATGTTAAACGGAGTAAAGGGTCATTACTTAAATCAACACCAAATTTTATATTAGGTGACTCCATGGGTGAGATGTATATGTACTATGAATTAGCTAACATCGTAATACTCGGCGGTAGCTTCTTTGATTATGGAAGTCAAAACCCTATTGAAGCAATAAAAATGAAAAAACCAACAATTCTTGGGCCTTCAATTTTTAACTTTAAAGACATCATTATTAATGCTATCAAATCAGGATCAGCCGTCCAGATAAATCATATTAATGAATTGCCTGCAATTATTAAAAAATTGTGTCATTTGAAAACACAAAGTTTAATGATTAAAAATTCTGAGAAGTTTATTTCAAGATCAGAAGGTAGCTCCAACAAAGCATTAAAATTTATCAGTCAATATTTTTAATGAGTGGTGCAATCTCTTTGAAAATAGGGTTTTCTGATGTTCCTAACCATTCAAATACTACTGACTCAACATTTGTAATAATACAGCCTGCTCCTCTTAACCTTCCTAAGGCATTTTGCTTATTCAATATATTTCTTGATACAACCGCATCTTCGATCACAAAAACCTCTTTACCCGCTTTAAGAAGGCCAAGAGCAGTTTGAAGTATACAAATGTGTGTTTCCATCCCAATTAAAAATACTTGAGGTTTGGTGCGTATTAAATATCTATTAAAAATAGCGTCATCTGTACAAGCAAAAGCTTTTTTCTCTATATAGCTTGCCTCATTTACAAAAGCTTTGATAGATGGCAAAGTAGGGCCTAGCCCCTGGGGGTATTGTTCAGTAATAATAGAGGGGATTTCTAATTTTTGGGCTACGGTAAATAATAGCTCACACCTCTTGGTAATCTTATTAATAACCTCTTTGGGCATAACAGAAGCTAGTTTTTCCTGCATGTCCACTAAAACTAATTGGCTTTTATTTTTTAAGGCAATCATTAACTATTCCATTATTAAATATTTATTTATTTCAATTATGTCTTGCTTTGTAAGCATCCCAACAGAAAATTTTAAATTAACTAAATTCATTAAATAATCATACTTGTTATCTAGTATATCTTTTTCAGCATCAAAATAAACTTGTTGAGCCCTTAAGACATCTATACTATCTCTTAAGCCAACCTTAAACCCTAAATTAGTTGAATCAAGTGTTAATTTAGCGCTTTTTAATGCAACATCATAAGCAGCGATTTCTGCAAAATTCGTTTGAAGATTCAAATAATTTTCTCTTACCTGTAGCTTAATTTGTCTTTCTAAATATTCTTCGTCCTCTTCTATTTTAAGTTTAAGTAATTTTCCCTCCCGCACCCTAGAGCTTGCATAGCCTCCCGTGTAAATAGGAATATTTATTTCAACGCCAATCGCATCAGAAAATTGCCTATTGCCTTGATTTTTTGTGGTTCCATATGGGTAGCCGCTACTATCCCAATTCCTTGATCGACTTGCAAAAGCATCGATTGTTGGATATCGGTCACCCGCGCGAATATCTATCTCTCTGTCAGCAATCTTGACCTCGTCTCTTCTTATCTGAAGATCCAAATTATTCTCAAGTGCAATACCAATCCATTCATCTGCTTTGTTTTCAATTTCTGTNAATGTTATCACTGGATTTAACTTATTTAACTTTCCTGGNAATGAACCCGTTATCGTTTCAAATTCTCTCTTTTTTATTTTAAAAAGTTGAATGGCATTTAACTGTTCAACTTCTATCAAAGCAACTTTAGTTTTTGTTTCATTAACATCTGTAATTGAAACTAGTCCCGCCTTAAACATCGCTTCCGCCTCAGCCAGCTGTGCGAGAATTTCTTTTCGTTGAGCCTGAAGTAAATCAATCTCATCTGAGGCTTTAAGTGATTCAAAATATAGCTTCACGACACGGTAAATAAGATCTTGTTGCGACCAAAGCAGTTGTTTATCACTTAAGCTTGTTTGCACTAAATTTTGTTTATAGCGATTATAAGAAGCATAATTAAAAATTGGTTGTGATACCACAACGCCATATTCGTATTTTTGATACTTTGTTTTAGTGCCGCTAAGTAAAACATTGCTTATTGGCGTATTAAATTTCCTTGAATTATCAAGATCCGAGTAACTCCCTGTAGCAGAGATATTTGGTAAAAATAAGGATAACCCCTGATCTATTAATTCCTGCGTTGCTTGATTTTGGATAGTCGCAGCAGATAAAAGAGCATCGTGTCTTAATGCTTCATTATATAGTGACAACAAGTCGCTTGTTTTCCCAGCATAAATTAATGAAGAAAACCCCATGCTAAACAGAAAAACTAACGACCTAATTTTTAAAAAAGGTATGGGCACAACGTTAAAAGATAATTTTATCAAACTCAAGAAATAAATTTAGATGATTTACCTTTTATAGCCAAGAAGGGAATCACATCCTCAAAAATTGATCTATGTTTATTTGACCGTACTTTCTCAATTAAGTTCGCAATCGTATTAAAACATTTTATGTCTGTAAGTATTTTCATATACTTTGTAAATTGTGGGTAAATAATTAGATTTAATCTTAATTACAATTATAGCTGAGTCGGCATCAATTTACCTTAGACATTTTCATTAAAAACATCATGCTTACCTTGCTATAAATAAGATAATCAAGTAATTTATACCTATTGCTAGGGGTCCGCTTTATAGTGGTGAGAAAAACTCTTTGAACCTGATGTGAATTAAATATCGCCGTAGGGAATGCATCTATAAACTGCTCTCTACTATATATAAAATAAATAAAGGAGTCAGTGTTGAACGCTTCAGATAAACAAATCAAAATGAATGTTGATAAATTTGTTAATAAAGATGCAGGGCTAAATGAAGATGCCTTGGAATCTTTTGAAAANTCCAAAAAAGTATATATAGAAGGGACAACNCCTGACATAAAAGTTCCGTTTAGGGAAATTACAATCTCGGACACCCCTTCAGAATTTGGTGCTGAAAAAAANGCCCCTGTTTTAACTTACGATACTTCAGGCCCATATACTGACCCCAAAAGTAAAATTGATATAAAAAACGGCTTGGTGCCCTTACGCAACAAATGGATTGAAGATAGGGAGGATACCGAACAACTTAACGGTCCCTCATCAGAGTTTGGTAAAAAAAGAAAAACGGACCCAGAATTAGAAGGCATGAGATTTAACCTCAAACGTAATCCAAAGAAAGCTGTATCGGGTAAAAATGTATCTCAAATGCATTATGCTAAGAAAGGCATTATAACGCCTGAAATGGAGTTTATTGCTATAAGGGAAAATCAAAGAAGAGAAGGAATTTCAGATGTACTTCAAACTCAACACCCCGGAGAAAATCATGGAGCAAAAATTCCAAAAAAAATATCCGCAGAGTTTGTGAGAGATGAAGTAGCCAAAGGTCGAGCTATCATTCCAGCGAATATTAATCACCCAGAAACAGAACCAATGATTATTGGTCGAAATTTTTTAGTGAAGATCAACGCAAACATAGGAAATTCAGCGTTGGGATCAAGCATAAGTGAAGAAGTTGAAAAAATGGTTTGGGGAACTCGCTGGGGAGCTGATACTGTGATGGATTTATCAACAGGGAAAAATATCCACGAAACGAGAGAATGGATTATTAGAAATAGCCCTGTTCCAATAGGAACAGTTCCCATTTATCAGGCACTTGAAAAGGTAAATGGTAAGGCTGAAGATTTAACATGGGAAATTTTTAAAGACACCCTCATAGAACAAGCAGAGCAGGGCGTTGATTATTTTACAATTCATGCAGGCGTAAGATTAGCTTACATTCCAATGACCGCTAAAAGAATGACTGGTATTGTAAGTCGTGGAGGATCTATTATGGCTAGCTGGTGTCTTGCACACCACAAAGAATCATTTCTTTATACTCACTTCGAAGATATCTGCGAAATAATGAAAGCCTACGATGTTAGCTTTAGTTTAGGAGATGGATTAAGACCAGGATCAATATATGATGCAAATGATGAGGCACAATTTGCTGAATTAAAAACATTAGGCGAGCTCACTAAAATAGCTTGGAAGCATGATGTCCAAGTTATGATTGAAGGACCCGGTCATGTCCCCATGCATATGATAAAAGAAAACATGGACTTACAATTAGAACATTGTGATGAAGCTCCTTTTTATACACTCGGGCCTTTGACTACCGATATTGCACCTGGATATGATCATATTACTTCAGGCATTGGCGCTGCTATGATAGGTTGGTATGGCTGTGCCATGCTTTGTTATGTCACCCCAAAAGAACATTTAGGCTTACCAGAAAAAGAGGATGTAAGAACAGGTATTATTACCTACAAAATTGCAGCACATGCGGCTGACCTTGCAAAGGGCCATCCCGGTGCGCAAATTCGTGATAATGCCTTGTCAAAAGCAAGGTTTGAATTTAGATGGAATGATCAATTCAATTTAGGTCTTGATCCTGAAAAGGCAAAAGAATTCCATGATGAAACACTTCCCCAAGAAGGCGCAAAACAAGCTCACTTTTGCTCAATGTGCGGACCTCACTTTTGCTCAATGAAAATATCTCAAGATGTTAGAGACTATGCAGCTAAAAAAGGAATCTCGGATAAAGAGGCATTAGAAAAGGGCATGGAAGAGAAATCTATTGAATTTGTTAAAAAAGGTGCTGAAGTTTACCAAAAAATTTAACCGTGCATTTTAAGGAACATTAATGGATTTATATCTTTTATGGGTGGCTTTTATTCTCGGTATTGTTGAGGGCATCACAGAATTTATACCTGTCAGCTCAACCGGTCATTTAATTTTAGCTGCTGAACTTTTAAAATTTAATGATGATTCAAGCAAAGTCTTCGAAATTGTCATTCAACTAGGGGCTATATTAGCTGTTATGGTTGAATACAAAAATAAATTAATTCAAACATTCAAAGGCGCTTTACATGAAAAAGTCGCTCAGAACTTTATCATTCATCTATTTATTGCTTTTCTTCCAGCTGCCATCATGGGACTTTTATTTCATCAAATGATTAAGCTTTATCTGTTTAACCCAATGATCGTAGGCATAAGTTTGGTAATTGGTGGTTTTATAATGATTTTGATAGAAAAAAAATTAACGATTAAAACAAAAACTAATGTTGATCAAATAACAAAAAAGCAGGCTTTAGTTGTCGGATTAGCACAATGTTTTGCTTTGATTCCAGGGGTTTCTAGATCAGCATCGACAATTATGGGTGGATTAATATCTGGACTAGATCGAAAAACTGCGACAGAATTTTCATTTTTTTTAGCCATCCCCATTATATTTGCCGCTTCGTTATTTGATTTAGTTTCAAACTTTTCAATATTAAATATGCAGCATGTACCAATTTTTTTAATAGGTTTCATCACAGCATTTTTTAGCGCCTACTTAATAATAAAAGTTTTTATAAAATATGTAGCGAACCATGACTTTATTATGTTTGGTTGGTATAGGATTATTGTTGGAATAATTGCCATTTTTTATTTTTTCTAATAAAAATTAATTATGGGTTTTATTTCAGACCAATTAATTAAATGGCATAAAGTATCAGGCCGTCATGACCTCCCATGGCAAAATACAAATGATCCTTATCTCATCTGGCTATCTGAAATTATGCTGCAACAAACGCAGGTCAATACAGTTCTAGCTTACTTTAAAAAATTTATTAAACGTTTTCCTGATATAGATACGCTCGCTAATGCTAAAACAGAAAGGATCTTTGAATTATGGAGTGGCCTTGGNTATTATGCACGAGCAAGGAATTTACATAAAACAGCCATCATAGTTTCACAAAATTATAATGGTAAATTCCCTTCTTCCTTTGACACGCTTTTATCTTTTCCAGGAATTGGTCGATCAACGGCAGGTGCAATTTCTGCATTTGCTTTTAAAAAAAAGAAGCCTATTTTAGATGGCAATGTTAAAAGGGTATTCTCAAGGTATTTCGGAATAAGAGAATGGACAGGAGAGCTTTCGGTAGAAAAAAAATTATGGGAAGTGGCAACGGTTAATCTACCAAAAAAATCTGCACATATTCATATCTATACCCAAGCACTGATGGATTTAGGGGCAACTATCTGCAAACGAAGTACTCCGTTATGCAATAACTGCCCCTTACAAAGTAAATGTATAAGTTTTAAGAAAAACTGGGTCAAGGAAATTCCCATCTCTAAGCCAAAGAAAGCCTTGCNTACAAAGGAGATTTTTTTATTAGCNATAGATTCTAATGCTCACTATTTAGTTAAAAAAAAACCNTCAAAAGGCGTTTGGNCAGGCCTTTGGTCCCTGCCTGAAGTAAAGAATTATAAAAATTCTTCAAATTGGCTAGAAGAAAACTTAAATGAAAATAATTTCAAAGTAATTTGGATTGGAAAACATAAAACTTCATTTACACACTACAAACTTAATATCCATTTCCAACATATATTACTTCATTCATCAAAGCTCCATAAAATTGACAATTATAAATGGATTAAAAAAAGTAATCTTAAAAAGACAGCGCTACCAACTCCCATAAATAAAATTTTAGCTTCGCTTAATAGCGGTTAAAACTTGCAGAGTTTTGTATAAAAAGGCATTATTCATAAAAATTATTTAAATTCTATTAAGGAAAAGTTAATTGTGTGTAAATTTCTAGGCGTTATATCACGTGTGCTGATGGCACTCATATTCTTTGTATCCGTTATTTTTATCATAAACAATATCTACAATACCCCGAATGGCTACACCTTATATCAAGATTTGTTGGGCGCACGAGGAATTCCAGGAATTTTTGCCCCTATTAGTATTTTGGTTCAACTGATTGCAGGGTTTACTTTGATTATTGGTTATAAAATTAAAATTACGGCTTACGTACTCTCAATTTATTCATTGGTATGGGCGCTTATTTATTTTTTGAATGCTTTAGGGGGGCAGCCACTTTTATTAATGTCGCTTCAATATCTTGCAATTTCAGGGGGGCTGCTTTACATGGCACTTAATCCTGACACCGGTTATAGTATTGATAGTTGCAAGAAAAACAAATAATTAAAATTCCAGGTATGGGCAGATCATGCTTATACCTGGAATTATTCCCACTCCATTATAGGAAAAATCTTATTTATATTTCTCCCATTTTGGACATTGAATAATTCCCATTTTTTAGATTCTGACCGGCCCGCAGTATCGATAGTCAATTGTAAATCTTGGTCATTATCAATCGCTAATCTTAACTCGTCTCTTAATACCTTAAAATAATTTTGCTCTTTTAAAAAAGCCTGTTTCCATTTTTTAGTAGGTGTGCCATGACCAGGAATGACTTGATCGATATCCAGCTTTAAAATTTCATCAATAACAGCTATAAANCCATGAATATCGCCATCAATAACAGGCGTTCTTTCAATAAATAACAAATCACCTGCCCAAAGCGTTTTTGTTTTTATATCTTCCACAGTAACATCTGTATTCGTGTGTGAAACAGGGTAGCCTGTCACTTTAATCACTCTATTACCTAAATCAAAGCTTTCACTTTCGTTCGGCTTGATCAATATATTGGGCGCTATTTGAATTGATTTTTTAAGTGGTATCTTAAGATATTTTAAATTTGTCCTTTCGTAGAACCCTTTTCTAGAAGCCATAGCTCTAGGCAATTCAACGTGTCCTATAAAATCTATATCATCTTCTTTAAAGATAGCATTTCCATAAATATGATCTAAATGAACATGAGTGTTAATGACATAACGAATTGGTAGCTTAGAAATTTTTCTAATGGCATTTTTAAGCTCCTTACCAATCGCAAGAGAGCCACCTGTATCAATTACTGCTATCGCCTTCTCGCCAACTATAAAACCAATATTAGCAATATCTCCTTGGTATGCTTCATCAACATCCAAATGTTCGCCTTGGTGAACAAAAATGCCAGGTGAAATTTCCTCAAAGTTTAAGCTAGGCCCTGANGCATGAATAAACAGACTGCAGGTAAGCAAAAAAACTAATANCAAAATTTGNTTCATAACAAAGTTTTTCTATATCTAATTATATAAATTTATTATAATCTTAATATTAACTTTTTAATTTAAATTAGAAAAATTCACAAGATGGCTAATAATACAAAATATACAAATGTAGCAATTGCCTTGCATTGGCTTATTGGTATTGCTATTTTATTTATGTTTATACTTGGATGGTTCATGACAGAGCTTCCAAAAGAAGCGCCAAAAGAAACTAGTTTTGATATATTTAATCTCGGACTTATCATATGGGAAGTGACTAAAGAGGAATCCCCTAGGGCCTTTTACTTCAATTTACATAAATCAATTGGCCTAACTATTCTTATGCTCATTATTTTGAGAATGTACTGGAGACTTACGCATCGTCCACCTGCTTTTCTCAACACAATGAAATTATGGGAAAAACGTTTAGCAAAGGCAACGCATCATTCGCTTTATCTTCTTATGTTTCTTATTCCTCTATCGGGGATCATAATGTCAGCTACCAGCAAATATGGCATTAAGTGGTTTGGCATTAAAATTATTCCTAGTTTTGACGAGAAAGCCTTCAGAGAATTATTTCACGAATTTCATGAAATTTTTGGCTTACTGCTGTTGCTACTGCTCATATTTCACATTCTAGGAGCAATCAAGCACTCTATCATTGATAAAGATGGCACATTGAGAAGGATGTGGTTCAACAAATAAAAATTTATAGGCTGATAATTGACTTAGTAATTTATAAATCAATAAATTCCCCGACTCAAGCATGGGTATGAAAAAAGAGATGCTCACTATTTTTAATCATGATCGGAACATTTTTAAAAGTAAATATATCTATCCAGTTATCTCAAGACGCTCAATGGGTTTATCCTTAGGAATTAATTTAAACACAAATAATGCCTGCAATTGGCAATGTATATACTGCCAGGTTTCTGGCTTAACTCTTGGTAAGCCAGAAACTATTGATTTAAATCTTCTGGAAAATGAACTTGATACCTGGCTAGAAAAAATTGTTAATGGTAGCTTTCTCAACGATTGTGCTTCACATAAGGTGGGCTTTAAAGATATTGCCTTCTCTGGTAACGGCGAGCCAACCGCCACACCTGAGTTCGAATCTATAGTACAGATTGTTTTAAAAAAGATTGTAAAATTTAAACTATCAAAAATTATTAAGTTAAGATTGATTACTAATGGAAGCTATTTAAATAAAAAAAATGTTCGACATGGATTAGGGCTCATGAAAGACTTGGATCGCGAAGTATGGTTTAAGATTGATCAAGTTAAACCCGAAGGAGCCTTAATAATAAATCGTATTAATTTATCAACTAAAAGCTTGGAGACAAATTTAAAAGCTGCAATCTCTACTTCTCCCACTATAGTGCAGACATGTTTACTTAGAATAAATAAAGAGCGCCCATCAAATGTTTTTATAAGTGATTATATTAAATTTCTAAAGCCATATGCGTCCCAACTTAAAGCTATACATCTATACAGTCTAGCGCGACCATCTCAACAAAAAACAGATTTACAAATAGACGCCTTAAATAGCGACGAGTTAAAAATGATTGCTGATAAAATGAGTACCTTAAAAACTAAAATAGAGTGTTATTAAAATTTATAAAATGTTTATAAAGAAAATTCTTTGTACTTTAGTAGCAATTTTCCTTTCGGGTTGTGGTCAACCAGATCAGGACTGGAATTCTTATGGACAAGATTTAAGTAATCAGCGCTTTTCAAGAATTACTCAAATTAACAAGAATAATGTTAAAGATTTAGAAGTTGCATGGCAAATTCAAACTGGAGTTAGGGCTACTTTTCAAGCTACGCCAATTGTTCATAAAGGCATCATGTATGTCTCATTACCTTTTAATGATGTGATCGCCTTAGATGCAAAAACTGGAAATGAAGTATGGCGTTATCAACACGAGCTAAACCCGAACTGGAAATTATGTTGTGGGCCTTCAAATAGAGGTGTTGCTATTCAAGGCAAACAATTATTTTTTGGAACAGTAGATGCTAGATTAATTTCTCTCAATATTAAAACTGGAGAAAAAATATGGGATATCAATGTTGTTAAAAATAGCGTCAAAACTGAGTCTATTAGTGTCCTTAGCCAATCTGATTTAAATAGTGAAAAGCAAATTAGCGGAGGAACTGGGGTGGGAATTTCAATGGCACCTGTTGTTTATAATGGCAAGGTTATTGTAGGAATAACTGGCGTTGGTTATGGCCTCCACATAGAAGAAGAGGGGACAGATGCTCCATTAGGTGCAGTGGTTGGTGTTTCAGGTAAATATGGCCGTTCAGGTTTTTTAGCGGCATATGATATGCATTCAGGCCAAAAAGTTTGGCAATTTAATACTATTCCAGACACCGGATGGGAGGGAGATTTTAATAACTTTATCGAAGATGGGCTAACCTTAAATAGAGATATTTATCATGAAAAAGCTAGTTTAGAAAAATATCCTTATGCAGCAAAATATGGAGGGGGCTCGGCATGGACAACTCCTGCCATTGATAAGGAAACAAATACTTTATTTTTTGGGACGGGGAACCCATCACCACAAATGAGTTCAGAAACTCGGCCTGGTGACAATTTATATACCGTATCAATTGTCGCCCTTAATGCTGAGACAGGTGAGTTAAAATGGCACTACCAACAAGTGCCCCATGACATATGGGGATATGATGTTGCAAGCCCTCCGGTTCTTTTTTATGCCTATCATAACGGGAAGGTAATTCCCGCTGTCGCACAGGCTAGTAAAACTGGATGGCTATACATTATAAATAGAGAAACAGGCGCTCTTATATTAAAATCAGAGGCTTTTGTCCCACAGAGTAATCTTTTTGCAGGCGCGTCAAAAGAAGGGACAATAATTTATCCAGGTATCTTAGGTGGTTCTAATTGGTCTCCAATTAGCATTAATTCAGATTTAAATCTTGCATTTGTTTCAGGGATTCATGCTCCAATAAAATATACACTTCATGAAAAAAATACTGAAAATGGACCAATGGAGTATACAAGTTCAGAGCCTACGAATGATCCTCAGTGGGGTCTGCTTTCAGGCATTGACTTGTCAACTGGGGAAATTCAATGGGAATATAAAACACCGCAACCACTGGTTGGTGGAACTTTATCAACAAAGGGAGGGTTAGTATTTCTTGGTGAAGGAAATGGAAATTTTAATGCAATTGATGCATCAACTGGAGATTTGCTTTGGCAGACTACCGTCAATGCAGGTGTCAACGCACCGCCGATCACCTATATGATTGACGATGAACAATATATTGCAGTTGTTGCTGGCGGCAACAAAATTATGGGCTTTTCTCAGGGGGATTATATAAATGTTTATAAGCTTCCAAAACCTGAATAATTTAATATTAAGAAACTTAAAATCTTAGAATGGTTAGGTTTTCTTTAGTTATTTTCCATCTTTTTTATGGCTTTATTCTGGCTCTATATATTTTATATATAAGTGATAAATCTAAAAAAAAATTGATTAAAAGTTGGTCAAAAAAACTTATAAAATTATTTAAAGTAAAATTAGAAATAAATCAAAATATACACAGAATTTTATCTGAAAAAAATTACTTGATTGTAAGCAATCACATTTCATGGTTAGACATTTTTCTAATCAACTCTGTCTATCCTGTTCCATTTTTATCAAAGGCTGATGTAGCCAAATGGCCGCTCATAGGAAAATTGACCAAAAGTGCTGATACAATTTATATTAATAGAGATAAAAATAAGTCACTTTCGATCGCATCAAATCTGATCGAAAAGCATTTAAAAAAAATGAATAGCGTATATTTTTTTCCTGAAAGCGTTGCAACGGATGGCTCTAAATTGTTACCCTTTAAAAGTAATTTTTTTCAAACAGCTATTAACGCCAATGTTGATGTTCTACCAATAGTTATAAAGTATACCAAACAAAATAATTTAAGCACTGCGCCCTCTTATGCAGGCGATATCAGTCTAATGCAATCTATGATGAGCTTAATTAGATTAAAAAACATAAAAGCCAAGCTCTCTATACTGCCAAAAATACCAAGCAATGTTAATAGAAAAATGCTGGCTGAAAAAACCCATAAAAAAATATATGAAGCTTTGAAGTAATTTAATTAAAATTATTTAATTTGGTTATATGAATTCAATCATGTACTCTTATTTTTGATAATTAAAATTTCCAATATGAAAAAAAATTATAATAGCGACCAATTAAAAAATTTTACTACATTGCGTTTGAAAATAATTTGTCCTCTATTATTTCTAACCATAGCGCCATACTTTTGTTTTATTGGTGTTATTGCATTTAAACCAAAAATTTTTAGTGCCTTAATTGTAAATACACATATTTCCTTAGGAATTTTTCTAGGATTGTTTCTTATTTTTCTTATTTTTTTAATTACGCTTCTGTATGTTCACTTCGCAAATAAATATATCGAACCAGAAATTCGTGCCATAAACAATAATGCATAAATTTATTTTCTTCCTTCTGCTTGTTAGTAATTTATCTTATGCAAATAATGTAAACAGTGAAAGTAATTACATTTCTATCACTATGTTTATTTTATTTGTATCTGTAACTCTATTGATTACTTACTGGGCCTCAAAAAAATCTTTGACTGCAGACGGCTTTTATACAGCAGGTGGGAATATTACTGGACTTCAAAATGGATTAGCCATATCAGGCGACTTTATGTCTGCAGCGTCCTTTTTAGGTATATCTGGGCTTGTTTATTTAACGGGTTTTGATGGTCTTATTTATTCAATTGGCTTTCTCATTGGTTGGCCAATTATACTTTTGTTAATTGCTGAGCCATTAAGAAATCTTGGGAAATATAGCTTTGCTGATGTTGTTTCCTTTCGGCTTAACCAAAGACCTATAAGAATTTTAGCGGCATGTGGTTCACTTTCTACTGTTATCTTATATTTAATTGCTCAAATGGTGGGGGCTGGAAAACTTATTGAAATACTTTTTGGGCTACCTTATTATTCAGCTGTCATGATTGTGGGTGGCCTAATGATTTTTTATGTAACCTTTGGTGGCATGCTTGCAACGACATGGGTGCAAATTATTAAAGCAATATTATTATTATTTGGTGCCACCGTAATTGCATTTCTTGTCTTATTTCAATTTAATTTTGATTTAAATGTATTTTTTAATGAAGCAACAAAAATTCACGAAAAAGGGATTGCTATTTTATCTCCAGGCGGGTTAATTTTAGATCCGGTATCAGCAATTTCATTAGGGCTTGCTTTAATGTTTGGTACAGCTGGATTGCCTCACATTTTAATGAGATTTTTTACCGTTCCAAATGCTATACAAGCTAGGAAATCAGTTGCATATGCAACTGGTTTTATAGGTTATTTTTATCTACTAACATTCATTATTGGCTTTGGTGCAATTATTTTAATTTCAAATAATCCTTCATACCTAGATAGTTCAAATATGTTAATTGGCGGTAACAATATGGCAGCTATTCATTTATCACATGCAGTAGGAGGTGATTTCTTGCTTGGCTTTATTTCTGCTGTTGCTTTTGCCACAATTTTGGCTGTCGTGTCTGGGTTAACCCTTGCAGGTGCATCTGCAATTTCACATGATTTATATGCCAATGCGTTTTTAAAAGGCAAACAAAATGAAACGAGGGAAATGTTTGTATCTAAATTTGCAACATTATTACTCGGTATCTTAACTATTTATTTAGGCATCATCTTTCAAGATCAAAATGTTGCCTTTATGGTCGGACTTGCTTTTGCAATTGCAGCCAGTGCAAACTTTCCCTTATTGTTNCTATCAATCTATTGGAAAAAACTAACAACTAAAGGCGCTGTCATTGGTGGCTCACTNGGCCTGCTATCGGCCATTATATTTGTTATTTTGGGTCCTGTTGTTTGGGTGGATATCTTAGGAAACCCAACAGAAATCTTCCCATATAAATATCCAGCCTTATTTTCGATGTCAATTACATTTGTAACTATTTGGTTATTTTCATCACTTGATAAATCAAAAAAAAGTAATGACGAAATAAAAAAATACGATAATCAATTCTTTAGATCCCAAACGGGTATAGGAATTGACGCTAAAATTTCACATTAATTATATTTATATGCTTACTTGGGAAAAAATAGAAAAATTTATTAAATGTGGATCTCCAAAGCCAGATAAAAAAGTTATAAAAACAGAAAATGAATGGAAAAATTTATTAAGCGAGGAAGTTTTTTATATTACCCGACAAGCTGGAACTGAACATGCTTTTAGTTCAGAAATGTGTTCTCACTTTGAGCCAGGAATTTATTCTTGCGCATGTTGTAGCAATGTACTTTTTAATGCCTCCAAAAAATATGATTCTCAATCTGGATGGCCATCATTTACTGAGCCCATAAAAGAAAATTCTATTGCTTATAAAGCCGATACAAAACGTCTTATGATTAGGGTTGAGATTATCTGTAATATTTGCGAGGCGCACTTGGGCCATGTTTTTCCAGATGGCCCTGAACCGTCAAAATTAAGATATTGTGTTAACGCACTCTCATTAAAAAGAAAAAAATATTAATGAAATTTTGGACTGTAATTCCTGACTGTTTCAAGCATTGCAGATACATTTTCAGGTGGAGTAAATTGTGTTATTCCATGACCTAAATTAAAAATATGGCCCTCACCAACACCATAGTCATCCAACACCTTCTTAACAGCAGCTTCTATTATTTTTGGCTCAGATAATAAAATTGTTGGGTCAAGATTTCCTTGCAATGCAACTCTATCGCTTACTACTTTTCTAGCTTCTTTTAAATTTGTTTGCCAATCTAATCCAATTCCATCTGCTCCAATTTTCGCTTGCTTTGATATCCATTGGCCGCCGCCTTTTGTAAAAATTATTTTTGGAATTTTTTCGTGGCCTAAAATATTAAGATTTGAAATAATTACCTTCATGTAATTAAGTGAATAAGATTCGTATTCATGATGTGAAAGGATACCTCCCCATGTATCAAATATCATGACAGCGTCTGCGCCTGCTTTAATTTGACAATCCAAATATCTTGATACCGTCTCAGCGTTAATTTTTAAAATATGGTTCATTAAGTCTGGACGTGCGTACATCATTTTCTTAATTTTCATAAAATCTGTACCTCCTTGACCTTCAATCATATAAGTTGCCAACGTCCAGGGGCTTCCTGAAAAACCTATTAATGGTACTCGGTTATTGAGTGCATTCTTTATAGAAGTAACAGCATTAAAGACATAATCTAACTTACCCTCGACTTCTGGGATATCCAATTTTAAAATAGCCTCTTCATTTTGTAATGGATGATGAAATTTTGGCCCTTCTCCCTCTACAAAATAAAGTCCTAGCCCCATTGCATCAGGTACCGTTAAAATATCTGAAAATAAAATCGCCGCATCTAAATAAGGATACCTATCTAGGGGTTGCAAAGTCACTTCCGTTGCAAAGTCCTTATTTTTACATAACTCTAAAAAACTTCCCGCTGTTTTTCTTGAGGCTCTATATTCAGGAAGATAACGGCCTGCCTGTCGCATCATCCAAACAGGAGTATATGAAGTNGGCTCTCTTCTTAAAGACATTAGAAAGGAATCATTTATTATTTTTGTCATTTNGGTTGAGGTAATTACTAATTATCGAGGTAAAGTCGTTGCACCCATTAAATACTCATCAACAGATCTCGCACATTGCCGTCCCTCTCGAATGGCCCACACCACAAGAGACTGGCCTCTTCTCATGTCACCTGCGGCAAAGACTTTTTCTTTGGAGGTGGCATATGAATTTTCACCGTCAGTATTTGCCTTTACATTACCCCGTTGATCTTTTTCTACATCAAATAATTCTAAAATTTTTTGCTGAGGGCTAACAAAACCCATGGCCAATAATACCAAATCTGCTTTTATCTTAAATTCTGATCCAGGAATTTCCTGCATCTTTCCATCTTTCCACTTAACCTTACTTGCAATAAGCTCTTTAACTTTACCACTACCATTATCTACAAATGATTTTGTAGCAATAGACCAATCTCTTTCGCACCCCTCTTCATGTGAACTAGAGGTTCTCATTTTCAATGGCCAGTAAGGCCATGCTAATAATTTGTTCTCATTTTCTGGGGGCTGAGGCATTAATTCAAATTGTGAGATTGAAGCAGCGCCATGCCGATTAGAGGTTCCGACACAATCAGATCCAGTATCTCCTCCGCCAATAACAACGACATGTTTGTTGGTTGCCATAATTTGGTCTTCACATTTATCTCCAGCAACAACTTTATTTTGAGTTGGTAAAAAATCCATTGCAAAGTGAACGCCATCTAACTCTCTACCAGGAATTGGCAAATCTCTTGGCCATTCAGCTCCGCCTGCGAGAACCACTGCATCATATTTTTTTACTAAATCATCTGGATTTACATTTTCACCTACATTTTGATTAATCTTAAATACAACTCCCTCTTCTTCCATTTGCCTTACTCTACGATCGATATGAATTTTCTCCATTTTAAAGTCTGGAATTCCATATCTCAATAAACCACCAATTCTGTCATTTTTTTCTAAGACATCAACATGATGGCCTACACGGGCTAGTTGCTGAGCTGCAGCTAGGCCTGCTGGCCCTGAACCAACTATAACTATTTTCTTTCCTGTTTTATGCTTTGGAATCTGTGGTAAAACCCAATTATTTTCCCATCCCTTATCTATAATGGCATGCTCTATCGACTTAATGCCCACAGGGTCAGAATTAATATTTAACGTACAAGCAGCTTCGCAAGGTGCTGGGCATACCCTGCCTGTAAATTCAGGAAAGTTATTTGTTGAATGAAGAACCTCAAGCGCACCCAACCAATCTTGTTTGTATACCAAATCGTTCCAATCTGGAATAATATTATTCACTGGACACCCATTGTTACAAAACGGAATGCCGCAATCCATACATCGTGCGCCCTGGGTTTTCGCTTCTTCGTCAGACAGATGCATAACAAATTCTTTATAATTTTTTACTCTCTCAGCAGGTGGAATATTCCCCTCAGCAAGCCTAGGAAAGTCCAAAAACCCCGTTACCTTCCCCATCTAAGCAGCCTCCTTTTTCGAAGCAGCATACATTTCATCTAAAGCTCTTTTGTATTCATTTGGCATAACCTTTACAAAATGGACCAGCTCTTTTTCCCAGTGTTCAATTATTTTTTTTGCAATACTACTATTCGTATATTTTAAATGCTTCTCAATTAACGATTTAAGAATTATTTCATCAGGCTGATCTAAATGCCTTGGGCCTGTGGCCTGTTCATTTTCTCTTTTAATCCTCCCCAAAGTTACCATCGTCGGATTACAATGCTGATTGAAGTTATGCATTGGGTCATAAATATAAGCTACTCCACCTGACATTCCTGCAGCAAAGTTTTGACCAGTCTGACCTAAAACAACAACTGTTCCTCCTGTCATATACTCACAGCCGTGATTGCCTACGCCCTCTACAACTGCTGATGCCCCTGAATTTCTAACACAGAACCGCTCTCCAGCAATTCCCCTAAAATAGGTTTCTCCCGATGTTGCGCCATACATTACCGTATTTCCGACAATGATGTTCTTATCATCAATTCCTTTAAAAGCTTGCGGGGGTCTTATTACAACCTTACCGCCACATAACCCCTTACCAACATAATCATTACCTTCTCCGTTAAGATTAAAGGTAATGCCTTTTGCTAAAAATGCTCCAAAACTCTGGCCTGCCGTACCTTCCAAATTTATCTTAATAGAGTCATCAGGAAGCCCCTCATTACCATATTCTTTAGCAATTTCATGAGACAACAGTGTTCCTACAGTCCTGTTCGTATTACTAATTGGCATAGTAAATTCACAAGGCTCTTTTGTTTTTATTGTATTCATTGACCGCCTAATTAATTCATTATCAAGCGCCTTATCTAAGGCATGATATTGACTATCCGTATGATATTTTGATACATCTTCACCCATATCGGGCTGATAAAATATCTTAGAAAAATCTAACCCCAGAATCTTCCAATGCTCAATACCTTGTTTTGTATCAAGCAAATCACTTCTTCCGATTAAATCATTAAATTTCTTAATTCCTAGTGATGCCATTATTTCCCTAATCTCTTCTGCAACGAAAAAGAAGAAATTTACAACATGCTCAGCCTGACCTGCAAACCTTTTTCTTAATATTGGATCCTGAGTAGCTATGCCTACTGGGCAAGTATTTAGATGACATTTTCGCATCATGATGCAACCCTCAACTACAAGTGGTGCCGTTGCAAATCCAAATTCATCTGCGCCAAGCATTGCGCCAATCACCACATCTCGACCAGTTTTCATTTGGCCATCCACTTGTAAAATAACTCGCCCTCTTAATTGATTGAGCAACAATGTTTGTTGGGTTTCAGCTAATCCTAATTCCCATGGGGTTCCAGCATGTTTAATTGAAGATATGGGTGAAGCCCCTGTACCACCGTCATGTCCAGCTATAACAATATGGTCAGATTTTGCTTTCGCTACACCGGCAGCAACTGTCCCAACACCTGTTTCAGAAACTAGTTTTACAGATATGCTCGCATTTGGATTGGCATTTTTCAAATCATGAATTAATTGAGCTAAGTCTTCGATAGAATAAATATCATGATGAGGGGGGGGAGATATCAAGCCTACCCCAGGCACCGAGAATCTTAATTTAGCAATATATGTACTTACTTTATGACCTGGCAGTTGGCCTCCCTCTCCAGGTTTTGCACCTTGTGCCATTTTAATCTGAATTTGATCGGCTGTTGATAAGTATTCTGCTGTTACTCCAAACCTTCCTGATGCAACCTGTTTTATTCTTGATCGCATAGAATCGCCAGCTTTTAATTTGAAATCAGATTCAATAATCTCACTTCCTAGGTGTTCGGCAATTGATGAATCTTTTGTTATAGGGGAAAAACGTTTTTTGTCTTCCCCGCCTTCACCTGTGTTTGATTTACCGCCTATTCGATTCATTGCTATTGCTAGGGTTGAATGTGCCTCAGTTGAAATTGAGCCTAAAGACATCGCTCCAGTGGCGAATCTTTTAACGATTTCCTTAGCAGATTCAACCTCGTTAATATTAATAGCTGTATTCTTTTTAAAGGTAAAAAGGCCCCTTAATGTTTTATGCTTTTTCGTCTGATCATTTATTAACTTTGCATATTCTTTATAAGTTTCAAATTGGTTCGTTCGTGTTGCATGTTGAAGCTTTGCAACAGACTCTGGATTCCACATATGCTCTTCACCTCTAATTCTAAAAGCATATTCTCCACCCGCATCGAGGGCATTTATTAATACCGGGTCATCACCAAAAGCTTTTTGATGAATTCGATTCATTTCCTCTGCGATTTCTCTTATTCCAATACCCTCAATATTTGTTGATGTTCCAGTAAAATACTGATCAATAAAATCTTGNCTTAAACCAACAGCCTCAAAAATTTGAGCACCACAATATGACTGATATGTGGAAATGCCCATTTTCGACATAACCTTAAACAAACCTTTTCCTACCGCCTTAATGTAATTATCNTGAGCCGTCGCAAAGTCATCTGCGATATCTTCAATTGTCTTAAAGGTTAACCAAGGACAAATAGCCTCAGCGCCATAACCTGCTAATAAAGCAAAATGATGAATTTCTTTTGCTGACCCTGTATCAACAACTAATCCTGTGTGCGTTCTTAACCCTCCAGCTATCAGATGTTGATGGGTTGCTGAACATGCTAGCAATGCAGGAACTGCCATTCGAGTTTTTGAAACATTTCTATCAGAGAGAATAATAATATTATTATATTCCGTTGATTTTGCAGCCATTTCACAAATTCTATTTAATTCTTGAACTAATACGNCCTCAAGCTTTTGATCTTTTCTTATTTCAAAAGTAATATCAATTANGCAGGTTTTAAATTTATTCTCTGTAAGCTTGTCAATAGAGCTTAATTTTTCTAATTCATTTATTGTTAGAATGGGTTGGCTTGACTCAAGTCTTGGTGCAGAATTATCTTCTTCTTGACTAAATAAATTTGGTCTCGGCCCAATAAAAGTCATTAAAGACATGACAATATTTTCACGTATAGGGTCAATTGGTGGATTCGTTACTTGAGCAAAAAGCTGTTTAAAATAGTTAAANAGTAATTTCGGTCTATTTGATAAAACAGGTAACGCAGCATCATTGCCCATTGAGCCAGATGGCTCCATTCCAGCATCAATCATNGGTTTAATAATGAAGCTAATGTCCTCTTGTGAATATCCAAATGCCTGTTGTGTATCTAAAATTGATTCCTTTAAGGTTAAGTTACTTTCATTTGAATTTAAATCTGATAAACAAAATCTCGTTTGCTTAATTTTTTCCCTGTAAGGTTTTGCTGTCGATAGCAGTGCTTTAACCTCATCATCATCGATTAATCGACCTTCTTGTAAATCAATCAGCAACATTTTGCCAGGCTCTAAGCGCCATTTTTTTACGATTTTCTCTTCGGGAAATTTTAGCACCCCCATTTCAGATGCCATCATAACAACACCGTCGTCAGTCATAAGATATCTCGCTGGCCGAAGTCCATTTCTATCCAATGTTGCTCCAATCATTTGCCCATCTGTAAATGCAACTGCTGCTGGGCCATCCCACGGCTCCATTTTAGTTGCATGGTATTCATAGAAAGCCTTTCTGTCTTCACTCATCAATGGATTATCAGACCAAGCTTCAGGAACAAGCATCATCATGGCATGAGGTAGGCTGTATCCCCCTGCTACCAATAATTCTAAACAATTATCAAAGCTAGCTGAATCTGATTGAGTTTCGTCTATTAACGGCCATAGTTTACTTAAGTCTTCTCTCAGAAGCTGTGATTCCATCTTTCCTGCTCTTGCTTTAAGCCAATTTATGTTTCCCCTTACAGTATTAATTTCTCCATTATGAGCAATCATTCTATAAGGGTGTGCTAATTCCCAAGCAGGGAATGTATTCGTTGAAAACCTTTGATGCACTAATGCAATCGCAGAAATTGTAGCTTCATTTAAAAGGTCTGGGAAAAACTCACCAACTTCGTGGGCCATCAACATGCCTTTATAAACGATAGTTCTTGAAGACATCGAGGCAATATAAAAATTTGCAGGATCTTCCAAAGAAAATTTATCAATTTCTATTTCTATTCTTTTTCTTATTACAAATAATTTCCTTTCAAATGCTGCCTGACTACTTATATTATGATCTCTGGCAATAAATACCTGTTTGATTATCGGCTGGACTTCTTTCGCGGCTTCTGCAATATCACCATTATTAAAAGGAACATCTCGCCAACTTAAAAAAATTTGATTCTCACCTTCGATAATTTCTTTTATTTTGGACTCGCAAAGCTCACGATTTTTTTTGTGTTGAGGTAAAAAACACATTCCTACTGCATATTCACCCAAAGGTGGAAGATCTAAGCCAGAAGCACCTAATTCTTTTTTAAAAAAAATATCAGGAATTTGAATAAGAATACCCGCACCATCGCCTAGCTTAGGGTCATATCCTGTCGCCCCTCTGTGAGTTAAGTTTGTTAATAACTCAAGCCCTTGAGAAACAATTTGATGGCTTTGATCGCCATGTATGTTTGCAACAAATCCAACTCCGCAAGAATCGTGCTCATTAATTGGATTATATAAGCCTTGTTTTTTTTGTTTTTGATGACGCTTCATGCTTACTAAATTACTTTAATTAAATCGGATGATAATATTATCGTTTTTTCCCCGTTAATTCAATGTTATAGACGAAAATTTAAAATTTATTTTAGCTTTTTAAAACTAATCAAAGCAGCTTGAATAGTTTGGTTAATATCATCATCGCTGTGAGCTGAAGAAACAAACCCGGCCTCAAAAGCTGACGGGCCAAAATATATACCCTGATCAAGCATTAAATGAAAAAACTTATTAAATTTATTTCTATCTGAAGCCATCACATCATCAAAAGATTCAGGTGGCACAGCACTAAAATAAAAGCCAAACATACCTCCAACACTTTGAGCAGAAAATTCAATTTTGTTTTCTTTGGCAACTTGAGCCAGGCCATCAACTAAAGATTTTGTAGTCTTAGCTAGTTTTTCGAAAAATTTAGGCTTTTGGATTAACTCCAAAGTTTTAATGCCAGCAGAAACTGCTACCGGATTCCCAGATAACGTTCCAGCTTGATAGACGGGCCCTAACGGGGCAAGTTGCTGCATTATTTCTTTTTTTCCTCCAAATGCGCCTACAGGTAACCCGCCGCCAATAACCTTTCCTAGTGTGGTCATATCTGGGGTTATGTCGAATAAAGATTGAGCTCCACCTAATGCCACTCTAAACCCTGTCATTACCTCATCAAAAATTAATACCGTGTCATACTTTGTACATAATTCTCTTAATTTAGTTAAAAATTCTATCTTGGGAACAATCAAATTCATGTTTCCGACCACGGGCTCAATAATTACACAAGCTAATTCGTGGCCCATCTTGTTAAAACATTCCTCAAGCGCGGTAACATTATTATATTCAAGCGTATGAGTATGTTTAGCTGTATCAGAAGGAACACCTGCTGAGCTAGGTTGGCCAAAAGTTAAAGCCCCTGACCCAGCCTTTACTAATAAAGAATCCGCATGTCCATGATAACAACCTTCAAATTTTAAAATTTTATCTCTCTTTGTAAATCCTCTTGCAACACGAATAGCGCTCATTGTTGCTTCTGTTCCGCTACTTACCAATCTTACTTGCTCTATACTTGGAACCAATTTAACAAGTAATTCAGCCATCGTAAGCTCTTTTGATGTCGGCGCTCCAAATGATAATGAATGATCTGCGGTATCTTTTACAGATTGGACAATATCTGGATGAGCATGCCCAACAATCATAGGACCCCATGAATTAATATAATCAATGTACTCCTTATCATTTTCATCAATAAGACGACTGCCCATTCCTGCTTTAAAAAATATGGGAGCACCACCGACGGACCCAAAAGCTCTGACAGGCGAATTTACACCACCTGGAATATAAGTCTCTGATTTTTCGAACAACTCTTTGTTTTTATTCATTTTATATTTTTAATTTAAGTTTTTTGATAGTTAATGCAATGTCCTTAGAAGAAAATATACTATTTATTAACGCAAAACATTGAATACCATTTTTCTTCAAAATGGAGATGTTATCTAAGGTAACGCCTCCGATTGCCACTATAGGAACACTATATTTTTGCGTCACCATTTTAATCATTTTTATAGACACTATAGGAGCTTTGGGTTTTGTTTTAGTTTTAAAACAAGCCCCCAAAGCAACGTAATCTGCTTTGTTTTTTATCGCCATTTCCACCCTATCAATCTCATTATAACAGGACAAACCAATATACTTATTAGCCCCCAAAGCAACGCGGGCATCTTTTATACTTTCATCATCTTTACCTAAATGTATTCCAAAAGCATCTAATTGTATGCAAATATCAATATCATCGTTTATTATTAATGGTATTTTATACTCGTCCGTTATGCTTTTTATTTCCCTAGCTTGTTCAAATCTTTTTTTCCTAGAGAGTGTTTTAGATCGATACTGTAAAACATCGATTCCTCCCACACAACAGGCTTCAACTTGTTTAAACAGAATTTTAGAATTACTCTGATCAGGGGTAATTGCATATATGCCTTTAATGGCGGGTTGGGTTATTACTCTCTTCATCTTCTAAGTTAGAACTATTATTGAATATCCAGTGAAATCTATCTGGTATTAATTGACCTTCCCCTATATTAAATGCATTTTTTAATGCAAGAGACGTAAAGTGCATAGCTTCGTTCACAGCCTCTTCTAGAGAATAATCTTGTGCACAAAATCCAGCAATAGCAGATGCTAGAGTACATCCGGATCCATGATATTCGTCAAAAAAACGTTCAGTTTCATAAGGAATAATCTCGCCATTTTCTAAATAAAGTGTATTAAGGATAGCTTTTGTTTTCTCATGGCCACCCGTGACAAGTATATTTCTACATCCTAAATTAAATAATCTATTAATACCTGCCTTGATTGATACATTTTCAAAACTTTCATTGCCATTACAAACTAACTTTCTCACTTCAATGCTATTAGGTGTAATCAACGTTGCTTTCGGAAATAACAAACGAATCATTGCTTCCTTCATTTCCTCATTCATTAAAATGTCACCTCTTCCCGAGGTAAGAATTGGGTCAATCACGACTGGAATGTCTGGGTAACTAGTTAGAATATTTGAAACAGTCTTTATATTTTCAAGGCTGCCTAATAATCC